>OLTD01000014.1_pt1 | contig 166331 bp, 155 predicted proteins | sample 1643231 | NCBI WGS metagenome assembly OLTD01 (sample SAMEA3136647, study PRJEB25190) | human gut metagenome | biome: human gut; feature: human-associated habitat; material: faeces | place: Austria | collected 2013
GACACCCGAAGCGGTGGAAACCGAGTATCATCAACATCAAGCGGCACAAGCCGCCTCACTATAAGGACGGAACAAAAATCAGGCCACTTCATACATTTTAGTGTTCAGCTGTGGACGAACGAGTATCTAGCAGATGTCTGAAAGGTGGCTGGAAGGTTAACTGGGTGACGGGCAGCAAACAGATGTGTTCAAGGTGGACAACATATGCGCGCGCAAGTGTTGGGCGTCATTCGCTGGTAGTGCACCCAAAAGCGCTGTCTGCACGAAGCCTCCTACAGCAGTCCCGCCATGTAGATCGGCAGTTTGACCACGTCATTTTCCACAACCAGCGGTTTCGGATGCAGCACGTATCTGGTGCCGACCTTCTTATCGAATTTTGCCTTGAATTTGTCTAACGAGACCGTGCGGTAGCGTTTCGATGACTTGACCTCGATGGGGCTGACCCTGTACTTCATTGCCGCGTTCTCGTACGGTTCGACGATGAGGAAGTCGATCTCCATGCGGTTCGACGGGTCGTCGCGATCGCTGCGCGAATAGAAGAACAGCCGGTGCCCGTTGACCCGGAGAAGCTGTGCAACGACGTTCTCCGCGAGCATGCCCTCGTTGATCTCGATGCGTTCTAGGAGGATGTCCCGGTACAGGTTGCTTCCGGTCTGTTCCGAGTCGGCCAGGGCGAGCGTAGTGAGAAGCCCTGTATCGGCGGCGTAGCATTTGACCGTCGAATGGTCCTCGCTAATGCTCAAGCCCACGCTCGGATCGGTGGAATTGAAACAGTCGTTGGTAATGAACGCATCGGAAAGCCAGAAGAAGGCGTCCTCGTAATCGCGGGTTTTCGCTTTCTCTCCCAGCGATGTGATGTTGAACTTCTTCTCCTTCTTGGAAAGCTGACCCACCAGGTTGTCGAAGATGCGCGTGATGCGTATCCGGTCGCTGCCGCCATGCTTGGAGATGTCCTGCCTGTACAGTCGGAGGATGTTCCGTTTGACGTTGTCGACTTTGCTGAAATCATGGGTCTCGACGTACTTCGACACAGCCTGGGGCATGCCTCCGACCAGCATGTATTCACGGAATAGCCGCATGGCTTTCCTGTGCAGCGAATCGGGGAGCGGCCTGCGCTTCTTGAACGAGTCCGCGATGAGCGTGGACAGTGGCTTTTCTCCCAAAGCCCAGAGGAATTCATCGAAATCCATGGGATTCAGGCGGATCGACTCCTCCTCTGATGGAATGAGGATGTCCTTGACGTTCTCGCGGATGGAGACGAGCGAGCCTGTCTCGATGTAGTCGTAACGCCCGTCAGCCACCAGCTGCTTGATGGCCTCGCGGGCCTTCGGGTACAGCTGCACCTCGTCGAAAATGATGAGGCTATCCCTCCTGTGCAGTTCCACTCCGTAGAAGGATGACAGGTACATGAAGAACGCGTCGAGGTCGTTGCGCAGGTCGACGAAGTAGCCCAGCACGTCATCGGGGGCTTTCGAGAAATCGACGAGCATATACGACGCATAGTTCCGTCGTCCGAATTCCTCCGCGATGGTGCTTTTCCCGACGCGCCGTGCGCCCTCGATGAGCAGGGCTGTGCTTCCTTGGGAAGAATCCTTCCAGGAAGCCAGTTCTTCGTACGCTTTTCGTTCGAAAGTTTCCATGTCTCACCGCCGTAGATACACCAAATCAAGGGTAATAACATGCTTAATTATACACCAAATCAAGGCTAGGCGAAGTGCTATTTATACACCAAATCAAGGATAACTAAGGTGTTGTAGATACACCAAATCAAGGGTAATGTAATGGTGGTTTGCTGATCGTCTTGAATTAGATTTCTGACAGGTGGTCTTATATATGGCAGATTCTGGCGTTCGTCCGGACGTATTTCGCTTATATGTGGCAGCTCATTTTTGTGACAGACCGGTTAGGGGGTAATTGTGTACCCTCTAACTGCGGTCTTTCTGGAATGAACTGCCATACATAGGCGAGATGCCTCCGGTCAGCCTTCTGAATCTGCCATCTATAAGCCAGTTTGTGGAATCGCTTTATGGCTATGCAACCCTGCGATGCGATTGAATATCCGCGGCAAGGCAGGACGAAGAAGACCGGTAAGACGCCGAGTTCAAGTTCAACATCTCGAAGTAAGTGTTTCTCTGGCTCCCCTCTTTGAGGGGAGCTGTCGCTACAAGCGACTGAGGAGCGGCACGGATAAGGCCTGAGAAGTCGTCTTCTCGGGCCTTTGTCATGACATTGTTCTGCAAGGACTGGCTGCTGCAGCAGCATAATGTGTGTTTTATTATTCGGCCTTGGCGGCTTGCTGATCAATCCAATTGTTGACGTCGGTGACCGCCTCGTCAAGGGTTGCTTTGGCGGCTTTGTTGTATTTGGAATCTACAGGTTGGCGATTTCCGCTCCGAATGGCCAGAGCGCAAGCTTGGCCATCTTGAACGCTTGAATGCCGAGCGGGATGCCGATGATGGAGATGCATAGAATCAGTCCCACCAATGCCCATCCGATTGCGATGGCCAACCCGCCAAGAATGATCCACAGGATATTGCCGAGAACTCGCATGATTTGCCCCTTTCCGATTCCGGTCGATGCCTCGCATGTCCGGCTTCACTTTTTTGCCAGACATCATGACGGAAACACGAGACGCAACCCTTGGCTCGCCCCTGATTCATCCTCGGACCGCTACCCAGGCGGATCGTATGCGGTAGGCCCAATCCTTTTGTAAAGATTTTGTGTATTGTCGGGCATGCGTGGGTTTCACCGTCGATCTGAATGATGATAGGCTTCTCGATGTCTGCCGTACGAAGACCCATCAAGGAGATGCCATGAACCTGTATCGCTACGCGATGTTCATCGCACACGCCTGCCGTGGGTCGTTCGTCGGCAATATTCTGTTTGCCAATCCACAAATGGCCCTATTCTCGATGCTGGTGTAGCGGGGACACGCCTTATGCCGGGATGTACCGATGGCCCATCCGCAGTCGACGTCGCATGAATCGCTCACCATAGCCATCAACTTACGCAAAGCCGCGAATCGTTTGCCGTATATGAATGCGGAACGGATGGCGGCTTTTCCTTTACCCCGGACTCATCGGTGTCCCCGCATCTTGACACAAGTATGAGGCCGGATCGCCCACACATGCCGTTACCAACAGAAGGAAATGCTGTGACCTCACAGAAAACCGCGGAATCCGGGTCCGCCGCCAGTTCCGTAAAGCCTATTGATTCGCACGCCCGATTCATCGTCGTGGGCGTGATCGTCGTCGGCTCGTTCATCGCGCTGCTCAACCAGACCGTCATGTCACCGGCCTTGCCGGCACTGATGCGTGATTTCAATATCACCACCGGCACCGTGCAGTGGGTGACCAGCGTCTACATGCTGGTCTCGGGCATCATGGTGCCGATTTCAGGCTATCTGATTGATAAATTCTCCACCCGAAAGCTCTTCGCCGGAGCCCTTGCCACTTTCATGATCGGCACACTGCTGTGTGCCGTTGCGCCGAATTTCGTGCTGTTGCTCATCGGACGCGTATTGCAATCCGCCGGCTCCGGCGTGCTGTTGCCATTGGTCGCCGTAGTGCCGATGCTCGTCTATCCGCCGGATAAGCGCGGCACCGCCATGGGCATGGCCGGTATCGTCATGGCCGCCGGCCCGGCTATCGGCCCGGTTGTCGGTGGTCTGGTGATTGACAGTTTCGGATGGCGCCTGATGTTCATTGGCATTGCAGTCGTGGCACTGGTCATCCTTGTCGGAGGCACGATGATGCTCAAGAACGTCAGCGAGTTGAAGAACCCAAAGCTCAACGTCCTGTCCGTGATCCTTTCGACCATCGCGTTCGGTGGCCTGCTCTATGGCTTCTCGTCCGCTTCCACGATGGGATGGGCCAGTCCGGTCGTCATTACCTCAATCGTCGTTGGTCTTGTGGCCTTCGTCGCATTCGTATACAAGCAAGTCAAGCTCGATGAGCCATTGTTGCGCGTTGACACCCTTGCCACCCGCAACTTCCGCAACTCCGCGATTCTGGTCACTCTGATCAACGCCGCAGTCGCCGCAACCAACGTGACGTTGCCTATCTTCATCCAGAATGTGCTCGGCCAATCCGCCACCGTCACCGGCATGGTCATGCTGCCCGCCGCGGCGGTCGGCATCATCCTGAGTCCGGTCGCCGGTGCCGCATTCGACAAATTCGGCCCGCGCGGCGTGGGCATCGGCGGCCTTGCGCTCATGACCATCTCTCTTGGTCTTCTCGGCACCATCAACACCAAGACATCAGTGCTGTTTGTCGCCGTGTTCTGCGCATTGCAGGCATCTGGTCAGGCTATCGCCAACATGCCGATCAACACTTGGGGCGTCAACGCTTTGCCGAACGACATGATCGCCCATGGCAACGCCATCGCCAACACCGGCCGCCAGATCGCGGCAGCCATTGCGACTTCGCTTCTGGTCACCGCAGAAACATCCGTGACCGCCTCGCACATGTCCCAGGGTGTGAAGTCCGCCACGGCCAGCGGCATTGCGTTCTCCTACCTGCTGTGCGCCGCCATCTCGCTGGTCGCCCTGATCATCTGCATCTTCACCGTCACCAGCCGTGCCAAGGAGAAGGCCGCACGCAACGCCAAGGCCTACGAGGCGCAAGCCTCCGCCGAAGTCGCGGCCGAAACCACTGAAGGCCAGCCCGCCGAGCATCACTACGCCGGCGCATACGTGGCCCCCGCCTCCTCCCTGTTCAAGCAGGCCCAGGAACAGTCCATCGGCGGGATCATGGACGATCAGCCTTACAGCTGCTTGGACAGCGATGACATCACGCATGTGGTGCGCGAGTTCATCCGCCTCAACGTTTCCAGCCTTCCCGTGGTGAACGGCGATGGCAGGCTCGTCGGCTTCGTCAGCGACGGCGATGTCATGAAATCGATTGCCACCTATGAATCCCGTACGGTTTCCACCGGCACCGGTTCGACGATGGTGGTGTTCGACGACGAAACCGTGGCCTCCAAGGTGCAGGCGCTCTCCGGCAAGAAGGTGATGGACATCGCCACGCGTAAGGTCGTTGCCGCCACGCCCGACCAGCATGTTGGAGAGGTGGCCCGAATCCTCGCCAAGAAGCAGTTCAAGAAACTGCCGGTGGTGGATGGTGATGGCAGACTCGTCGGTGTGATCCGCCGTAAGTCCGTGATGGAACATGCCTTCGACGCGCTGTTCCCAGAGGATGATCGGTGATTCGGCGTCATCATCGCTGAATAGAATGAATGGAATATGAGGCTTCCCTTCTCACGGGGGAAGCCTCATTGCTTTGTCCGCGGAGTCTTACGGCACCTGCGCAAGGGCAACGTCACGCTTTCATGATGCACTATTGAATAGTGTGTTCCTATCGTTGCATGGTGACGCTAACGCATGGCGTCACGATACTGAAGCCTGCCATCTAACGGCGGGTACGGCTCGTTGCTGGAGTCGTGCACGCATACGCGCGTCGGCGTGCGTATGCCGTGATGTGACCTTTGTAGTGGAATTGAAGAGTTGAGGGGCTTCCCGTCTGCCGGTCAGATCGCCGGGGTTCTTCGGCACGGCGTGTTTGACGCCGCGCATGCGTTTGACGGCCTTGTCGTCGCCGTCGCGGCGCGCCTGGTTCTACAGGCGTTCGCGGACCTCGTCGAGCGCGTCGGTCATCTAGGAGACGATGTGGAACCCGTCGAGCACGCGTTCGGCGTTCGGACGCCACTCATGCACGCGGGAAACCGCTCGCGGTCCTCTGGCTGGCGGCCGTCATCAGCCACGCGCGCTCCGCCTCGAAGTCCCGGGTGGACCTCGAACCGGGCTCCGCCCACGGCACCCCGGCAACCACCACCCCGCACCCGGGATGGTCCACGCGAGGCGCTAAGGCGACCGGTTCCACCCTGAAGCGGCTGAAGGGCGTACGCCGCCGCCCTGGTCGTAGCCGTGCCGGCGTTTGCCGCATCGGGGGCATCGGGGCATGCCCTTGCGTGGGCGCACACGGACTTCGAGCACGGGATCGGGGCGCAATGGGGAGTCGACGATGCGCGCATCCTCGACCACCGTGCCTTCGACGTTGAGAAGCTGGTCGAATATGCCGTTCACCAGGCGCTCTGCGGTTGTTTGTTTATCTTGACCGAAAACATCCTACCCAAAAAGCGATCTTCTCTTACTCCTTCAACAACCCAACGGAGAAACCCCACCCATGAAAACAGCAATAGCGCCCATTTTTTCCGGTAAAGGAATCTGCCGAGTCTCGTGGATCTTCGAGCGGTCGTTGCCGGGAATATTCCAGGTCATCGGTGGTGTCGCGCTGTCCGTCACATTATTCACCGCTCCCGTGCCCTCCGGCGGCTGGCTGACCGCGCTCAACAATCCGCTGATGGCCGTTGTACTGTTCGTCGTGCTGGTCGGCGACGTGTTGCTGGCGTCGCTTTGCTATGATTTCGGCAACCAGTACTGGTTCAAGTTCGACGACATTGGCCGCTTCGGCAACCGCGTCTTCAGCTTCTTTGGGCACCTGTTCAATGACGCCAAGCGTGCCGCGGATCTGCGGATATACCGGCAGTTCGAGCGCGTGGCCATCCCGTTCTGGCGCGCCAACAACATCTTCGCGGTCACGTCCCCGGCGGCCAGAATTGTCCACGGTCCGATGGGCCTGTGGTTGGCGGCCTCGTCGGCGGTCACCGCGCTGCTGACCGGCATCGCCTACGTGTTCGTGTGCCTCAAGGCAGGGGGCGGCGCGTTCGGCATCGACTCGGTCACGCAGTACATCGGCGCGATCACCACGATGTTCCTCGGGTTCGCAGTGATCCTCAAGCAGTCGGGCGAAATGCACCTCAACGGGCCGTTCCTGCAGCGGCTGTTCGACTTCCTCGACACCCCGAACACGATGTACCGGGGCATCTTCGCCGTGGTGTTTCAGGACTTCCGGCTGTTCGCCCTGCCGCTCGGCCAGAACGTGGCGGCCGGCGCGCACTACGACCGAGAGCTCGTGATGGACTGCCTGAGTAAGGCCGACTTCGGCGACCGGTTGAAGACGCTGCCGGACGGACTTGACACGCCCCTGTACAAGGAGCTCGACAAGAACGGCGTGGAAGTCTCGGGCGGCGAGGCTCAGAAGATCGACATCGCCGGCGACAAGACGGCCGTGTATATCAGCCACCGGTTGTCGTCGTGCAAGTTCTGCGACGACATCGCCGTGTTCGACCATGGCGCGATCGTCCAGTATGGCACGCGCGACCAGCTCGTGGCCGACGAAAACGGCAAGTACTACGAGTTGTGGCATGCGCAGGCGCAGTATTACGTCAAGGAGTAGGCGCCGCGGGTGGCGGATGCATTGTCGTGCGTCGGCATGGGCGGCAGCCCGACGGTGCCGCCCATGCCGGAAGGCCGGTAAGTACGGGCGCCCGCGGCCGGTCAGAGCGGCAGAAGGTCGCTCAGGTCGTCGCGCTCGCCGACGGCGGTGATGCGCCCCGCGTCCTTCTCTTGGGGCCATGTGGTGATGCCGGCGGCGAGACGGAGCCACACCTCGGGGTCGAGCTCGATGACATCGGGTGGCGTGAGATTGTGCGGGTCGGACGCCGGGCCATCCAGGATCTTCACGGCTCCCCATGGTGCGACTCGCACTTCCACGCCGGGGCCGGGCGCCTTGCGCTCCAGCAGATATAAGGTGTATCGCACCGCCATCGCCCATGTCGGTCGGGGCAACGCCGGCATCAGGGACTCCGAGTCCGCCCCGTCCTCGCGCAGTCGCTGCGCTGCGTCGTTCCACTGCTGCCACGCGCGCTCGCCCGCGGGTATGTCTCGTTCTCGAATTGCGGCCATGACTCCATTGTGCCTCTAGGGGTGACGATTGCCTTTTCGCATCGGCCGGCGGTTCTCGGTGCGGTTTCGGATGCTTTGCATCTTTGCAAAAGTGTTTCATCGGGCTTGCATCAGGTGTTGCAATACGTTGTTTTCCAACGTGGCAACGTTTTCTGTCGTCTCAAAATGTGGTTGATATATAGCCGATTTGGCGTATTTATGGCAAATCCTGTATGATATTTCATGTTTCTGCAAACGATTGCATAACGTTACGCAGCGTTCACCGGAACTTATTGGCGTGGTCACCAAGCCGTCGCATAATAACACAGGAAGCATAATCCGGAAAGAGAGTCAGACATGACTGAAATCACTGCACCCAAGTCACCTGTCACGACCGCCGAGTTCGCGGACGGCATCCGCGAACAGCTGAAGTACAGCCAAGGCGTCACCGTCGAGCAGGCCACCCCCGCCGACGTGTACGTCGCCTCCTCGCTGGTGGTCCGCCGCTACCTGCAGGACGCATGGTTCAAGACCCAGCAGGACATGGTCAATGGCAACACCAAGGCCGTCGGATACCTGTCCGCCGAGTTCCTCATGGGCAAGCAGCTGCGTAACGCACTGCTCAACGCCGGCATGATCGACCAGTTCAACGAAGCCGTCAAGGACCTGGGCTTCGAGCCGCAGGACGTCATCGACGTCGAACACGAGCCGGGCCTCGGCAACGGCGGCCTCGGCCGTCTCGCCGCCTGCTTCATCGACTCGCTCGCATCCCTCGGCGTACCCGCGTTCGGCTACGGCATCCAGTATAAGTACGGCATCTTCGAGCAGGCCTTCGACAAGGACGGCAAGCAGATCGAGAAGCCTGACTACTGGCTGACCAACGAAGAGCCCTGGGGCCACATCGACTACAACCGTTCCCAGAAGGTCTCCTTCGGCGGCGAAGTCGTCGAAGAGAACGGCAAGAAGGTCTGGAAGCCGGCCTGGTCCGTGCGCGCCGTGCCCGTTGACTACATGGTCCCCGGCTACGCATCCGGCCGCGTCAACACGCTGCGCCTGTGGAGCGCCAAGAGCTACGACGAATTCGACCTGCTCACCTTCAACAAGTCCGAATACCTCGACGCCGTCAAGCCGCAGGTCAAGGCCGAGAACATCTCCAAGATTCTCTACCCGGAGGATTCCACCCCGCAGGGCAAGGCGCTGCGTCTCGAACAGCAGTACTTCTTCGTGGCCGCGTCCCTGCACGACGCCATCCGCGTGTTCTACCCCGGCCAGAGCAAGCCCGACCTGACCACCTTCCCGAGCAAGATCACCTTCCAGCTCAACGACACCCACCCCGTCATCGGCATCCCCGAGCTCATGCGCATCCTCATCGACGAGTACGGCTACGACTGGGACACCGCCTGGTCCATCACCACCAAGACCTTCAACTACACCTGCCACACCCTGCTGCCCGAGGCGCTGGAAGTCTGGCCGGCCAAGCTGATCTCCGAACTGCTGCCCCGCCACATGGAAATCATCAACGAGATCAACGAGCACTTCCTCGCCGAACTCAAGACCAAGACCCGTGACAAGGCCAAGATCGAGCGCATGCGCATCGTCACCGACGAGGAGAACCCCAAGGTCCGCATGGCATACCTCGCCACCGCCGGTGGCTCCCACGTCAACGGCGTCGCCGAACTGCACTCCGAACTGCTCAAGGACGTCACCCTTCGTGACTTCTCCGACCTCTACGGCGACAAGTTCACCAACGTCACCAACGGCGTCACCCCCCGTCGCTTCATCCGCCTCGCCAACCCGCGCCTGTCCGCCCTCATCACCGAAGGCCTCGGCACCGACAAGTGGCTGAGCGACCTCGAACTGCTCAAGGGCCTCGAACCCCTCGCCAAGGACGACGAATTCGTCAAGAAGTTCGCCGCCGTCAAGCAGGCCAACAAGGAGGACTTCACCGCCTACGCCAAGCGCGAATACGGCTTCGACCTCGACCCCAACACCATGTTCAACACCATGGTTAAGCGTCTGCACGAGTACAAGCGCCAGTCCCTCAAGATCCTCGCGCTGATCGCCAAGTACGCCGACATCAAGTCCGGCCGCGTCTCCGCCGACGACGTGCTTCCCCGCACCGTCATCTTCGGCGCCAAGTCCGCCCCGGGCTACTACCTCGCCAAGATGACCATCCAGCTCATCAACAACGTCGCCCGCGTCGTCAACAACGACCCCGACGTCAAGGGCAAGCTGCACGTCTTCTTCCCCTGGAACTACAACGTCCGCCTCGCCCAGCACCTCATCCCAGCCACCGACCTCGACGAGCAAATCTCCCAGGCCGGCAAGGAGGCGTCCGGCACCGGCAACATGAAGTTCGCCCTCAACGGCGCCCTCACCGTCGGTACGTTGGACGGTGCGAACGTCGAAATCCGTGAGCGTGTCGGCGCCGAGAACTTCTTCCTCTTCGGCATGACCGTCGACGAGGTCGACAAGCTCTACGAAAATGGCTACTCGCCGGCCAAGTACTACGAGGCCGACCCCCGCCTGAAGGCCGCCATCGACATGGTCTCCGACGGCACCTTCTCCAACGGTGACCGCAACACCTACGCCCCCCTCGTCGCCGACTGGCTCACCAAGGACTGGTTCATGACCCTCGCGGACTTCACCGCCTACTCCAGCATCCAAAGTGAGATCGAAGCCCTCTACCGCGACCCCCTCGAGTGGAACCGCAAGGCCGTCCTCAACGTCGCGAACTCGGGCTACTTCAGCTCCGACAGGTCGATCCAGGATTATCTCGACAACATCTGGCACACCTCCCCGTTGGCCTGATTGCGGAGCGTCCTCGTCGTTGCTCCTCAGTCGCGGTACTTTTGTACCGTTTCCTTCGGTGCGCCTAGAGGACGCACACGTAATCAGTCCAACGGGCTGCGCCCGCTTGCCGACTGACGGCGTGTAACGTGATTCGCCCCCGCTGGCGGGGGCGAATTTTGTTTTACATCACTGCGCAGCGCAGCGAATGGCGAACACGGCGACTGCGGCGATTAGCAGCAGAAAGCCGCTTGCAAGCATCGCCATCACCGGGCTTGCTCGGCGTGGTCGAACGCTTCGCCGACCTTGTACGCGGTCTTCGCGGGAGTGACCTTAAGCCCGGTCAGCTGGTACAGCGGTCCGAAGTCGACCGTGCACGTCGCGGCCTCCCCGCCGTCCGCCGGGGTCACCCGAATCGTGGCCCTCCCTCCATTGGTCGGGGAGGGCTGGCCGATGCTGACCGTGGCCGCGTTATCTGTGGCGAACGCTTGCACCAGCGGATACGACGCTTCGGGCTTGCCGGCACCGCATACGTTGCTGCCGTTTTTCGATCGTGGCGGCGGTGGGGCATGTCTCGACGAAGAGGGGCAAGGTTGGAATCGCCATGCAGTGAGCCATCCAGAACCCTTGTCTGCCGCATTGGGGCTCTCAAAACTCGCAGATACACCGCAATACTTGCTGAAAATGGTCTATAACTGCGAGTTTTGAGAGCCCCAATGCGGCACAACATGCGAAAAGAGCCTGTCTGCGAAATGCAGGCAGGCTCTTTTCGCGGACACATGTGTGCCTACAACGATTGACTGTTAAATGAACTCAGGCGGCTTCCGGGGCTGCTTCGGCCTCATCGGCGTCGCCCTTGTCGGCGTCTTTGGTCAGGCCAAGGTCGACCGGGGACGAGCTGTTCTCCCAAGGCTCCTCCCACGGATCATAATCCGGGTTCTGCTGCTTGTAGATGTACAGACCAACCACGGCGGCCAGCAGCGCACCAAAGAACAACGCAAAGAACTTCCAACCGTTTGAAGACTTGTTCTCCATGACGGCTCCTTTCCCAATCCTGGTTGGCTTGCCCGTTCAAAACCAACTCTGGGTTCCATCTTAATTCCAAAAATGTGGCGATTGCGTGCGGGAATGCTTTTGCTTTGCCGGCGGTGCGCACGACGAGCCGGGAGCGTGTTGTTTCACCGTCCGGCGAGGAGATGCGATTCCGCTACAGTAGATGACATGAGTAATGGCCGATTCAGTTTGTTTCCCGGTGCGCCGTCGGCGCACAACCTGTTCTCCAAGCGTGCGATTCAATATCAGTGGCGGTCGAACGGCCCCGTGTTCACCAGCGCGATCATCATCGCGTGCGTCGCCGTGTGGGTTGTCGAGATGGTGTTCAGCCTGTTCTGGCCTCTTGGACTCGCAACCATGATCTATTACGGCCGGTTCGACCCGATGACGGCGGTCGCACAACCGTGGATGTTCCTCACGTCGATGTTTCTGCATTCGCCGAAGTCGGTGCTGCATATCCTGTTCAACATGCTGGCGTTGTGGAGCGTGGGGCCGGTGCTGGAGAAGATGATGGGGCATTGGCCGTTTCTCGCGCTGTACGTGCTTTCCGGTTTGGGCGGCGGTCTTGGGCTGATGTCCTGGGCCGCGCTGTGGCCGGGTGGCACCGGGTGGCTTGGTGGTGCCTATGGCGCGTCCGGCGCGTTGTTCGGCCTGTTCGCGGCGATGCTGGTTGTGTACCGGCGCATCGGAGAGGATATCCGTTCGATGCTGGTCTGGATGGCGGTCAACTTCCTGATGCCGTTCCTGGTGGGCGGTATCGCATGGCAGGCTCATGTAGGCGGATTCATCGTCGGCGGCGTGTTCACGTGGCTGCTGGTTTCCGGCGTGCACGCGTTGCGTGGCAAGAGCCTGACGTTCCGGACGATGGTGTACGGGGCGGTGGTGTTGGCGCTGATCGTCGCAGGCGTGCTGGTCTGTAATCTGAGCAATCCAGCTCTGACGTACATCATGTGATTGGCCTCTTACCCGGTGAAAGTCCCACCTGGCGCGGCGTGTTCGAGAACAGCAGGCGCCTTACGGGTACAGGCACGTCCACCTGGAATTGAGGGGCGTGGGCGTCGTCGTGTCCGCCAAACGGGTCATGCGCCTGATGGCCCGGCACGAGCTCGTGCCCGTGTCCAGGAGCGTGAGGCGCTACTCCTCGTACAGGGGCGAGATCGGCGAGGCGCCTGTCACCCACTCGGACCGCGGCTGCCACTACCAGTGGCCGGAATGGATACGCATCTGCAAGGGCCACGGGCTGACCCGCTCGATGAGCGCGAAGGGCTGCAGCCTAGACAACGCGGCCGCGGAGGGGGTCTTCGGCCGTCTCAAGCAGGAGTTCTTCCACAAGCGCGACTTCACGGGCGTCACGGTCGACGGGTTCGCTGACGATGCTCGACGAGTACATGACATGGTACCGCGACGAACGCATCAAGACCGAGTACGGGATGAGCATCATGGACAGGCGCATCAAGCTGGGGCTCGTCGGCTGAACACATGTGATAACCTGCCAGACAACCATACAGACAACGAAGTCCAACAAAACGTCACCGCCCCCGAGCTTGTGATGGGACTTTTGTGGGGTGGGCGGGGCACTGGAGAATGGCTCGGGGCGGAGGCGTCGCACCAATGTGAATTACATGCGTGTAGTTTTCCACATGATGTGGAGAACTTTGTGGACAACTTGGGTATAAGTTGGGTATAACTCGTGGATAACTATGGTGAATAAGTCCGTGTGAGCTCTAACAATGTTGGAAATAATGGGTTTTGACACATTGTGGACAATGTGCACAATGCGAATAAGAGTTATCCACAATTGTGTATAAGTATGTGAATAATGTGGATAACATGGGGAAAACCGGTGGATAGATAGTGCACAACTTGATTTGCGGAGCATCCGTTACGGGTCTCGAAGCCGGGGCGCGATGACGCTGCCGGGATACCATGACACTATGGATATTTCGTCTCAGACCAGTCGGTTCATTGCGGCGCACCGCAATCAGGATGTGCGCGACCTGGCGCTCAGCGCCAAACGCGTGGACGGGCTTGACCTGCCATTCGCGCTCGACCAGATCGCCGGCTGGCAGACTGCGTGCCGCAAGCTGCCGCAATGGGCCGAGACCGACGGCATCGTCTATCCGCCGCACATCTCCATGGAACAGTGCTCTTCCCAGTTCGCCGCGCAGTACAAGGCCGGCATCGCAAGGCGCGTAGCGGGCGCCGGCGGTGCGATGGTCGACCTGACCGGCGGATTCGGCGTCGATTGCTCGTATATCGCGCGTGGATTCAGCCGGGCGGTCTATGTGGAGCGCCAGCCTCACCTGTGCGAGCTCGCGGCTCATAATTTCCGGGCGCTGGGACTCCCGCACATGGATGTGATCAACGGCGATGCGGAGGATTGGCTGCGCGGCGTCGTTGACGCCCGCGCCGCCTCCGCAGACTCGGCCGCAGTCGATTCAGCTACAGCCGTTCCCATCGCGCTGATCTACCTCGACCCCGCGCGACGTGACGCGCATGGCGGCCGAACCTATGCCATCGCCGACTGCACGCCGGACGTACTCGCGCTGAAAGACCGTCTGCTGGCCGTCTCGCCGCACGTCATGGTCAAGCTGTCTCCGATGCTGGATTGGCGAAAGACGGTTGCGGACTTCAACGGTTCGGTCGGCGAAGTGCATATCGTCTCCACAGGCAACGAATGCAAGGAACTGCTGCTGGTGCTCGACCGCGGTTCGCACGACGCCGTACGCGTGATCTGCGTCAACGATGGCGACGTATTCGGATACGTCCATGACATGAAGACCGGCGCGGATTCTGACGGCGTGGTCCTCGCCTCCGCAGGAGAAAAAGGCAGTCAGGGCGGGTCTGCAGAGCCGTCACACGCCGCTCCGGAACAGCCCAGGTATCTGTACGAGCCGAACGCTTCGCTGATGAAGGGCGGCTGTTTCGCGCTGCTGGAGGACCATTATGGTATGCGCCAGATCGGTCCGAACAGCCACCTGCTGATATCGGGCACGCTGGCGCCGCAGTTTCCCGGCCGGGGATTTGTCATTGAAACCATCGCGGGTATGGGCAAGAAAGAGCTGAAACGGGCTCTAGCGGGCGTCGACAGGGCGAATATCGCAGTGCGCAACTTCCCGTTGACCGCTGTCCAGCTGCGCAGGAAACTCAAGCTGGCAGACGGCGGCGATGTGTATCTGTTCGGCACGACGTCCGTCGATGGCCGTCATGTCATCGTCCGCACCGTGAAGCAGTGAAACCGCGAAAAGGGTATGACAACAACACGGTTTGGCGGTGGCGCAGCACCATGCCGCGCCACCGCCAAACCGTAACGTCGCTTACCGTCGATATGGAGCTGGCTGCCGCGAGGGGATCTCGCCGCTCAGCGCCACCACATCGTCATGATGAATCCGACCATAATGATCGCGAAGGCGATTGCCAGGTTCCAAGCGCCGATACCCGGGATCGGCCACGTGCCGTTCGGCGACAGGTAGTAGACCACGGCCCAGATCAGGCCGATGATCATCAGCGCGCAGAACAGCGGGACGAACCAGCGCGGGTTCGACTTGGTGCCCTTGATGGTCTCCTCGACGCGGCGCGTGTTCTCCGCCTGCCGCGACATCATGCGCTGCATCTGCGGGGTCATCTCTGACTTGTCGGCGGTGGCGTTGAGCACCGCCTGCACCTTGTCCATGGAGACGCCGTAATCGTCATCGGCCTCGTCGGTCTCGTTGGTGTCCGTGTCCTTGACGTCGGCGTCGGTCTCGGCCTGCCAGTCCTTCTGGTCTTCCGAGTCGGTTTCGTGCAGCTCTGTGTCAGCCATAAGCGTAGTCTCCATTCAATAGGCTAAAAAATCATAATAGCGGTTACACTCGAAAGTTGAACACACTGGGAGGAATCATGGCCAGACACACCAGCAGGCACGCCGCCCGGCGCACGTGGCTCGGCGGCTTCGCGGTGTGCCTGATCGTGGCTTTTTCCGGGTATCTGCTGGTGACGAACGTGCGCGTGAACCGCACGGCAACGGTCACTTCCGACACGGCGGACCTGGTGGAGCAGCGCGTGGAGCATGTCGACCAGCTGCAGAAGGACATCACCGACCTGAGCGCGCAGATCAACACGCTGAAGGATTTCGCCAACAACAGTGGCTCCTCCGAGCAGCCCTCGGGCACGAGCGACCCCAAGCCCAGCGACACCGAGGACGCGGGCTCCGGCACCATACTGCCGGCGGTGCACGGTCCCGGCATCACCGTGACCCTGAACGACTCCCCGTTGTGGGAGAACATGGTGGACAGCTCGGGCTCGGCCGCGAACATCAACGATTACGTCGTGCATCAGGAGGATGTGGAGGCTGTTGTCAACGCCCTGTGGGCGGGCGGCGCGGAGTCGATGATGATCATGGACCAGCGCGTGTTGTTCAATTCCGCAGTGATCTGCCAAGGGAATGTGCTTCTATTACAGGGCAAGAAATACTCGCCGCCGTTCACCGTGTCGGCGATCGGCCCCACAGATGCCATGATTCGGGCTTTGGACGACTCGAACGCGGTCAAGTTGTATAAAGAGTATGTCAGCGCATTCGGATTGGGCTGGAAAGTGGAAAAAAAGGACGATCTCGTGTTCGGGCAGTCTGCGGCGACGCTGCAGCCGTTGCGGTATGCGTCCGTGGTCAAGGACGGGAGCGAGGAATGAAGCATTCGCGCAACTCTCAACAGATTCAAGGCGATTTTCAGGATTTCGAGGCGCCTGCCCCTGCTGAACCGGAGTACGCCGGGGAAGTGACCATGGCGCTGCCTCCGGTGCCGATGCCCGATCCGAACGCCCGGCGCGGCCTCGCGCAGCCGGCGGCCAAGCGCAGCGTTCTGTGGTCGGTGCTGGGGATCCTTGGCGAGGTGCTGATGACGCTGGCGGCCGTCTGCGCGCTGTACGTGGTATGGCAGATGTGGTGGACCGGCGTCCAGTCCGAGCACACGCAGGTCGAGACCCGCCAGTCGGCGTCATGGTCCGATCCGGCCGGCGGCGACAGCTCGAAGGTCGCCAAGGCGCAAAGCGGCGACGTGCCGGTCCAGCCGACGAGCGCAAGCGATGGCGAGCTCATCGCGCAGGTGTACGTGCCCCGGTTCGGCCAAGGGTGGGTGCGTAACGTGGTCGAAGGCACGGACGAGGCCGAATTGTCGCTGCATGGTCTGGGACATTATCCGTCCACGCAGATGCCCGGTTCAGTCGGCAATTTCGCGGTCGCCGGCCACCGCAACGGCTATGGTCGACCGCTGGGAGACGTCGACCTGCTGCAGGAGGGCGACGCGATCATCGTGCGTACCAAGGACTACTGGTACGTGTACAAGTACACGACATACAAGATCGTCACCCCGGAGCACTCCGAGGTCATCGCCGCTAACCCGGAGGATCTCAACACGCCTCCCAGCAAGCGCATGATCACACTGACCACGTGCGAGCCGAAATACACCACGGCCACGCATCGTTGGATCAGCTACGGCGAGCTGAGCTATTGGGCTAAGGTCTCGGATGGCGTGCCGCAGGAGCTCGCCACGTCGTCGAACTCGGCGAAGGTGGCGTTCTCCAGCAGCAACACGAGCCGGTCGTTCGTGTCCAAGCTGGGCACGCTGCAGCCCATCGTGCTGTGGGCGCTGGTGGCGTACCTGGTGCTGTACATCGCGGCCCTGGTGGCCTGGCGGTACCCGGTGCTGCGCGAGATTCGCGCCGGCAAGCGCCGCCGTCCGGACGCGAGCATCTACGGATGGCTGCTGCGTCACCAGCCCGGTCCGCTGGTAATCAGGTGGGCGCTGTTGATACTGCTGCTGTTCATCGTCAGCGTGTCGCTGATTCAGTGGGCGTGCCCATGGGCGGCAAGCAACATCCCCATCCTGCAAAGCATGTCGAATTACGCGGTCGATTAGCGGCATGGCCGGTTGGCGGCGATAATGGGAACGCATGGGATGACGGTCGGCGCTCGCCGGTGCCATCCCATAATCAGAACGAGACGAGGAGCGTCATGACGGATTCGGCACGCATTGTGGTGGTGGACAATTACGATTCTTTCGTATACACCATCGTTGGATATCTGAAAACCTTGGGAGCGACGGTCGATGTGGTGCGCAACGACGCAATAGACCCCTCAGATGCCTCTGTGCTGGACGAATATGACGGTGTGCTTATTTCCCCCGGTCCGGGCGCTCCGGCGGATTCTGGGGCCAGCGAGGACGTTATTCGGCTATGTGCCAAGCTCGGCAAGCCCATGTTCGGTGTGTGCCTTGGCCTGCAGGCGCTCGCCGAGGTGTTCGGCTGCACGGTCAGCCACGCGCCCACCATCATGCACGGCAAAACCAGTCTCGTCGAGCATATCGATGATGAGATCTTCGCCGGTGTTGCCAATCCGATGACCGCGACCCGATATCATTCGCTGGCCGTCGAGCCCGACACCGTGCCTGATGACCTGGTCGTGACGGCGTGGACGAAGGATGACCATATCGTTCAGGGCATCAAGCACCGGTCGTTGCCGATGTATGCGGTGCAGTTCCATCCTGAATCGGTGATGACGCAGGACGGCTACCGGCTGCTCGCCAACTGGCTCGCCGTCTGCGGGCAGACCAACGCCGTGGCCAAGTCCATCGGTCTGCAGCCCAAGGTCAACCGCTGACACGCACGTGTGTGTGGCGCCGCGCGTGACGCGCATGACAACGATGATGGGCCCGTGGCATGAGGAATGCCACGGGCCCATCATGTGTTCTGGGCCGATGTGTGTAGACCGCGCGGCTGGGCCGCCCGTCTGGCCGATCGACCCGCCGCGATTGCCGGTTGCGCTTACCGGCCGTCAGACGGCCGATCGGTCACACCGCAATGGCAATCACGGCCATTCCCGGCGGTTCAGTTCCCACCTGTCGTCGTGCCGCCGTTGCCGTTGTTGTCGGGATCCTCGGTGGTGGGCTTCTTGGCGGTGACCGAGATGGTGCTGCCCTTGTCGACCTGCGTGCCGGCCGCGGGATCCTGCGTTTCGATGACCGCATCATCGGTCGCGTCGCCGGTGACCTTCAGCGTGAAGTCGCTGCCCAGCGTGGCCTTGGCCTTGGCGATCGTGTTGCCGAGGAGATTGGGCACGCTGACCTGCGGCTTGCCGGTGGACACGTAGACCGTGATCTGCGAGCCCTGCAGCACCAGTTCTCCGGAACCGGGGCTGACTCGCGTCACCGAGCCCTTCTCCACCTTGTCCGAGGCCTCCTGCTCGACGACCGGCAGGAACTTCATGGACGAGAGCTTGTCCAGCACCGTGTCCTTGGGCTGGCCGACCAGACCGTCCGGCACCTTGGTCATGCCCGAGGAGATGTACAGCGTGATCGTCGTGCCCTTGGGCTGCGACGTGCCGGAGGCCGGGTCGGTGCTCACGACCTTGTCCTTCTCGATGGTGGCGCTGTCGGCGGTCTTCGTGACGGACGACACCTTGAAGCCCAGTTTCCCCAGCGCGTTGCGCGCATCCTCCTGGGTGTAGTCGCTCAGGTCGGGCACGGTCACCGACTTGGGGCCTACGGAGAACCAGACCTTCACGTCCGAGCCCTTGACGGCCTGAGTGTCGCCCTTGGGGGACTGCTTGGTGAACGTGCCGGCGGGTTCACCGGAATCCGAATCCTGCATCTCAACGAAGTTGAACCCGGCCGAGGTAACCTTCTCCTTCGCCTGCGCCTTGGTCATCGTCGCCGTGATGGTGGGCACGGTGCCCATCTCCGTGGCGGATTTGCGGCTCATGGTGTAGATCACGCCGAAGATGATCGCCAGCAGCACCACGCCGCTGATGATCGACGCGATGATGATCTTCTTCTTGCGCTTCTGCCTGGCCGCCTCCGCGCGTTGCTCGGCGCGAGACTTGACCGCCAGGGCCTCGTTCGGGTTCTGCGCCGGAGGCACCATCTCGAACTGGCCGGTCGCCGGGTTGTACGCCTGCGTGGGCTGACCCGCGCCGACAGCACTCATTGGCACGGTAGCGCCGCCGTCCTGCTGCTCCGCGGCCTTGCGGGCCTTCACGTTGGCCAGATCGGTCAGCGGGTTGAACGCCGCCGCGACCGGCACGCCGCCGTTCATGAACGTCAGGATATCGTTCTTGAATTCGGCCGCCGTCGCGTAACGGTTCTGCCGGTCCTTCGCCATCGCCTTCGCGCAGATCGAATCCCACATGCGCGGCAGGCCGGGCACGAGCGTGCTGGGCGGCGTCGCCACCTCCGACACGTGCTGATAGGCGATCGCCACAGCCGAGTCGCCGGTGAACGGCGGACGGCCGGTGAGCATCTCATACAGCACGCAGCCGGCCGAGTACAGGTCGGAGCGCATGTCGACGGTCTCGCCGCGAGCCTGCTCGGGCGAGAGGTACTGCGCGGTGCCGACCACGCCCTGGGACTGGGTCATCGTTGCAGCGGAGTCGTCGAGCGCGCGGGCGATGCCGAAGTCCATGACCTTGACCACGCCCTGCTCGGAGATCATGATGTTGCCGGGCTTGATGTCGCGGTGGACGATGCCCATGTGATGCGAGTATTCGAGCGCGTTGAGCACGCCGAGCATCACCTGTTCGGCGTCTCGCTGGCTGAGCGGGCCGTTCGCCTTGATTACGTCACGCAGCGTCTGGCCCTTGACGAACTCCATCACCAGGTACGGCAGCCGCTCCGTGCCGCCGCTGTCGGTCATCACGGTCTCCTCGCCGGAGTCGTAGATGTTGACGATGTTCGGGTTGTTCATCTGCGCCACGGAGTGCGCTTCGCGGCGGAATCGGGACAGGAAGATCTTGTCGTTGGCCAGGTCGGCGCGCATGATCTTGATCGCCACCGTACGTCCCAGGCGCGTGTCCAATGCCACGCGCACTTCGGCCATGCCTCCACGCCCTACAAGTTGGCCGAGCTGATAGCGGCCGTTCGCCAGCGATGCCGGCATATTGCTGCTCATAGCTATTCCTCTCGATTCTTCGGGTCGGTCGTCGCCGTATGCCCGCCAAATTGGTTACGGTTCATGGTGATCAGCGTCGCCGTGTGCGGTGTGCTGGATACGCGGCGGGGCATGCGCCCGCCAAGTCCCATGATGGTCTCATCCATCTGCGCGGTCTCCTGATCGAGCAGACGTCGTTCTATGCGCGACAGCGTGCGCGAAACGGTCAGCGCGTCCTTCGGACGGTCAAGCGGATCCTTGGACAGCATCGACATGACGAACTGCCGAAGCTGCACATCTATGGAATCCGGCAGCGGGGGCACCGGGTCGTTGACGTGTGCGGCGGCGATGTCGACCGGTGTGGTGCCGGTGAACGGCCGATGCCCGCACAGCCCCTCGTATGCGACGACGCCCAGCGAGTAGATGTCGGATTGCGGCGTGGCCTGTTTGCCTTGCGCCTGCTCGGGGGAGATGTACTGCGCGGTGCCGACGACCATGCCATCCTGCGTGATCTGCTCCTGGTTCGTGGAGTAGGAGACGCCGAAATCGGTGATTTTCACCTCGCCCGTAGTGGAGACCATGATGTTGGCCGGCTTGACGTCGCGGTGGATCACGCCGTGGCTGTGCGCCACGAACAGGCCGCGCGCGGTCTGGATCAGTATCGGCAGCAGTTCCGTCGCGGGCAGCGTGCCACGGTCGCGGTAGATGTCGGCCAGCGAGTCGCTGGGCACGTACTCCATGATGAGGAAGCCGATGCTGTCGTGCTCGTAATACTCGAACAGCGCGGCGATGTTGGGGTGCGCCAGATTGGCGGAATTGTGCGCTTCCGCCCGCAGACGGTGCAGCTTGGCCTCGACGTTGCCCTGATCGTCGCGCAGCGCCTTGATGGCGACGGGACGGTTGAGCTGGATGTCGTGGCCTTTCCACACCTCTCCCATGCCGCCCTGCGCCAGTCGGCGATCCAGGCGGTAACGGCGGTGGATGAGTTGTCCTTCGACGAGTTTCATTGTTTCAGGGCCTCCTCCATCAGTGAACGCATGATCGGTCCGGCGGCTTCCACACCGTACTGATTGACATTATGGATAACAACGGAGACCGCGATCTTCGGGTTGTCGGCGGGGGCGAACCCGATAACCCATGCGTCGTTGGTCTGGTTGGAGCTGCCGATCTGCGCGGTTCCGGTCTTCGCCGCGACCTTGATGCCGCTCAGCTGCAGGCTGGGCGCGTCATGCTCGACCACCGACTGCATCATCTGGTTGAGCTTGGACGCCGTGCTGGAGCTGAACGCGGTGGACATCACTTCGGGCGTGGCTTCGGACAGCGTACTCAGGTCGCTGGCCCGCACGCGGTCCACCAGCGTCGGCCTCATGAGCTTGCCGTCGTTCGCGATGGCCGCGGCGACCATCGCGTTCTGCAATGGCGTGGACAGCACGTCGCCCTGGCCGATGGACGCCAGCGCCACCTTGTCGTCGGACAGCGTGTCGGGGAACTTGGCGGCGACGGACTTCATCGGGCGCCCGGACGACGAGGTGCCGTCGATGGTGATCGAGCTTCCGTAGCCGAGCTTCTTCGCCTGCTCGGCGATCTTGTCCTGGCCGAGTTTCACGCCGAGCTGGGCGAACGCGGTGTTGGACGAGTATGTCAGCGCGTCCTGCAGCGTGATCTTGCCGTCGATGCCGTTCGCCGCGGCGGTGGTGTTAGTCAGGTTCGTCGAGGTTCCGGGCAGCGTATAGCTCGCTCCGGCGGGAATCTGAGTATCGGTGTCGTAGTCGCCGGATTCCAGCGCCGTCGCGGCGACGATGGTCTTGAACGTGGATCCGGGCGGGTACAGCTGCGAGGTCGCGCGGTTGATCATCGGGCTGTTGGCCTGCGCGGCGAGTTTCGAATAGTTCGCGGTGGCTTTCTTCGTGTCGTGCGTGGCGAGAGCGTTCGGATCGTAGCTGGGGGCACTCGCCAGGGTCAGGATGCGGCCGGTCTTGACCTCGATGACCACTGCGGCGCCGTCGTTGCTGCCGAGTTGCTGGTAGGCGAGCTGCTGCAGCTTGGGATTGATGGACGTCTCGATGGACGCGCCCTTGTTCTCGACGCCGGTGAACAGCGATTTCAGCTGATCCCAGAACAGCGCGTCCGCCTTGCCGCTCAGCAGCTTGTTGCGGGATGATTCGATGCCGCGGTCGCCGCGCTGGGTGACCGAGAAGAAGCCGGTCACCGGGGCGTACACCGGCCCGTTCGTGTAGGAACGCTGGTATGAGAACACGTCGTTGACCGGGGTCGACTGCGCGAGGATCGTCCCGTCGGACGCGAGTATGGCGCCTCGGGGAGCGCCGTATTCCTGATACAGCGCCCTTGCGTTGCGCGGGTCGGAGCTCAGCGAGTTGGCGCGGATGGCGGTGATGATCGTGGTGGACATGCCGAGTACCACGAACAAGGCGATGACGGCGGTGAACAGCTGCCTGAGGTATTTGTTCATCGCGCACCTGCCTCGATGATTTCCGTGGTCTGGTTGTTCGCCGCCGCGTGGCGGGGTTCCGGTGGCCGCTCGGCCTGCGGTTCGCGTTCGGGTGCGGACTCCTTGTCAGTGCGTTCCTTCAGCTCGCGGTCACGCAGCACCGCCAGCGCCTCGTATTGGAACGTGTCGGACAGTGTGTCCGGCTCCGGGCGGTTCGCCGCGTTCGAGATGATCATCAGCAGCGCGGCGAGCAGGTAGTTCGCGATCAGCGATGAGCCGCCGGCGGCCATGTACGGCATGGTCATGCCGGTCAGCGGGATTACCAGCGTGATGCCGCCGACCACGGTGAATACCTGGAAGGCCATCGTGAACACCAGTCCGGAGGCCAGCAGCTTGCCGAACCCGTCCTTGATCTTCATGGCGGTGATGAACCCGGACGCGATGATCAGCAGGTACAGCACCAGAACGGCCATCAGACCGGTCAAGCCCAGCTCCTCGCCGACCGACGAATAGATGAAGTCGGAATTCGCGAACGTGGTCAGACCCGGCTGCCCGTGACCCAGGCCGGTGCCGGTCATGCCGCCGGAGGCCATGCCGAAGATGCCCGTGACCAGCTGCCACGAGCCGCCTATGCGGTTGTACTGCTCGTCGCTGAACGGGTGCAGCCATGAGTCCACGCGCTGGCCGACGTGGCTGAACACGCTGGCCGCGGCGACCGCGCCTACGGCGAACGCGATGAAGCCGATGACGATCCAGCTTCTGCGCCCGGTGGCCGCGTACAGCATCGCGACGAACATCGCGAAGAACATCAGCGACGTGCCCAGATCGCGCTGCATGATGAGCACGCCCATCGAGATCAGCCACACCATGATGATCGGACCGAGGTCCTTGATGCGGGGCAGCTGGAGTCCCAGCACCTTCTTGCCTCCCACGGCGAGCTGGTCGCGGTGGTCGAACAGGTAGGCGGCGAAGAAGAACGCGAGGAACAGCTTGGCGAATTCGGCGGGCTGCAGCGAATATCCGCCGATGCGGATCCAGATCTTGGCGCCGTTGATGTTGCGCCCCAGACCGGGGATCATGGGCGACAGCAGCAGTATCAGGCCTATCACCATGTTCACGTACGAGTATTTGCGCAGCACACGATAGTCGCGCATGACCGCCACGAGGATGCCACACAGCGTCAGGGCTATGCACAACCAGATCAGCTGCCTTGAGCCGACCGAGGAATTACCGGACTTGTCGATGCGCGCGATCATCACCACGCCGATCGCGGTCAGCATCAGCACGCATGGCAGAATCGCCTGGCTGGCGTACGGCTTGAACCGCAGCAGCAGTCCCCACAGCACGAGGAACAGCGCGCCGACCACGGCCAGCAGGCCGATGTAGTTGGCGGGGAAGTGGCCGTAGACGCGCAGGAACATCTGGTAGAAGGCGACGACGCTGATCAGCATGGCGAACAGCAGCAGCGACGCCTGACGGAGACGTATGGGGATCATTGGGCGTCACCGCCGTCTGTGCCGGTGGACGATGCGTCCGTGCCGGTATCGCCCGCGGTGCCATCCGCAGTGCCGCCGTCGGTCTGGCTGCTGCCGGCGCTTGAGTCGCCGTCCGTGCCGTTCGACCCGGATGAGTCGGATGAGTCGGATGAGTCGGACGTGCCGTTGCCCGCGTTGCCGGACGACTTGGACGTGTTGGAATTGTCGTTGAAGTTGCTTTTCTCCTGACGGATGACCTGCACGTGCTGGATGGCCTCGTCATAGCTGTTGAAGGTGATGCCGTCCTGCAGCTGGTCGCGCCACGCCTGCGGCAGCGAGTCGATGTCGATGTTCGTGCGCTTGACCTCGTGCGACAGCGCCAGGCCAAACACGTTGGTGTTCACGCCTTGGTACACGGCCACCACGCCGTCTGCGTTGCCGATGAAGTATTTCGTCTGGCTCCAGCGGTAGGCGCCGAAAGCGCCGCCCGTGGCAAGCGCGAGCGCGGCGATCACGATGAGGATTGCGATCAGACGATTGCGGCGGCCGCGCTTGCGCGTCTCCTTGCGCTGCGTCTGCCGCTCGTGATGGATGGCCTTGGCGACGTCGGGATCGTTGGGATCGTCGGTGACATGGCCGTCACGCTTCTGGATGACCGGTATCTCGCCGGTGTCGGGGTTGGCGCGTTCGCCGTTCTCCTCGCGCACGGCCGACGGCTGCGCGACGCGCGGCGACGGCTGCGAGGCGGGCTGGCTCTGTATCAGCGCGGCGGCGCGTTGCGCTGGCGATGCGTTCGCGTCGCGCAGCATGGGCGCGGTGGCGACAGGCTCGTTGAGGATGTCTGCGATGGGCTCCAGGCTGGCGCTCGCCGCTCCGGCGACCAGTGGGGTCTGGTGGGGCAGGTCGAAGGCATCCGCGTCGAGAGCCAGCGTGGCGTCGGCGATGACCGCGGTCACGTTGTCGGTGCTGCCGGCCTTCAAGGCCATCGAAACCAGCTGCTGGGCGCATTCCTCCTGATCGGAGTAGGCGGTGAGCGTCTGCTCGATGGTGGAATCCTCCAGCACGCCGCACAGGCCGTCGGAGCACAGCATCCAACGGTCGGTTGGATGGGCGGCCCGAATGGCGATGTCGGGGTGCGGATCGATGTCGAAGTCGCCGAGCACGCGCATGACGACGTTGCGCTGCGGATGGTTGCGCGCCTCCGCGGGGCTGATGCGGCCTGTGTCGATGAGATGCTGAACGTAGCTGTGGTCCTGCGTCATGCGGGTCAGGCGACCGTCGCGCAGCAGGTACGCGCGCGAGTCGCCGATGTGCGCGAGCACCCAGTAGCCTGCGACCAGCGCCACGGCGGTCACCGTGGTGCCCATGCCGGCGAGCTTGCGCTCGCGCTTCGCCTTGCCGACGATCGCGTCGTGCGCGGCCATGACGGACGTTTCCATCATCCGGGCGACGGTGCTCACGTCGCCGTTGACGTCATCGTGCTCGATGTGGGCGAGTGAACGGATGGCGATGGTCGAGGCGGTGTCGCCGCCGGCATGGCCACCCATGCCGTCGCAGATCGCGATGAGGTGCTCCCCGGCGAACGCGGAATCCTGGTTGTTGGAGCGCACGGTGCCGACGTCGGACACCGTGGTCGAGTACAGGAACAAGGTCTGTGATGCAACGGAATTTGGCATGAGCCGTCACCTCAATTCGAAGGTGGTGGCGCCAATGCGCACCGGCATGCGCGGGGGCAGCAGCATGGGCATGTTCAGCCGCTGCTGGTTGACGATGGTGCCGTTGGTGCTTCCCAAATCCTCGATCGCCCATTGACCGGAGGCGGGATCCTTATATATGCGGGCGTGATGCGAGGAGACGAATTCGTCGTCGAGCACCACGGTGTTGGACGCGGCGCGTCCCAGCGTGATGGATTCGCTGGTCAGCGGCACGGAGGCGCCGGCCTTCGGGCCATCGATGATGACCAGCAGTGTGGGACCGGATTGCGGCGTGCGCTGCTGGCTTTGGCGCGGCGGCGTAACGGGCGCGGTCTGTGCGGCGGCCGGGCCGGACGGTGCCGGGCCGTCAGAGGATTTCATCGCGCGCTTGTCTCGGCGGCGTCGGGCCCGCGACGGCTGCGGGCTGAACGCTTCGATGTCTTTGTGCAGCGATCGCACCGCAAGCCAGACAAAGACCCACAGCAGGATCAGGAATCCATACTTGAGGATCGCAAATGTCAGTTCGGTCATAACGGAAAGTCGACTCCTGGCTCGGGGTCACTCCTGCTCTCGTGAGGAAGCCCAGAACAGGATGCGGGTGCGGCCGATGGTGATGGTATTGCCGTCCAGCAGCGTGGCGGCCGGCACCTGATGGCCTTCGACGTACGTGCCGTTGGTCGAGCCCAGATCGCGCGCGATGACGCCGTTGGGGGTCAGGTCAATTTCCAGGTGCTTGCGGGAGATGCCGGGATCGTCGATGACGATGTCGCAGCCGGAGCCGCGGCCGATCACCGTCTTGCTCTCGGTGAGCAGGTAGGGGTTGCCGTTGATGTCAAGCATCGGATGGTCCTCGGCCTGGTCGGTGGTGGTCACGGGGACCGCGTTGCCCTGCACGGATTCGGAGCTCAGGTTGAAGCTGCCCTTGGGCAGGTCGAGGTCCTCCTCGAAGATGACCATCACGGGGCCGACGAACGCATAATGCTGGCTCTTGGCGTATTGCGTGAGGTTGTCCGCCAGCTCGTTGGCGAGCACTTCGCTGCCCCACTGTTCGATGCGATCGAAGTCGGCCGTGCTGAGCTTGAAACGGTATTCGTTCGGGGCTACCGTGCGGTCGCGGCCGACCGGCATGGCTTCGGCGTCGATCTCGCGCTCCAGGGCGCTGGAAAGGTCGACAGGCTTCAGGTCTTTGGAGCCGAACTTGGAAAAGACTCCGTTGACCGCGCCTTCTACACTTTTCTCAAAACGGTCGAGAACGCTCATGGTGATCCCTTTCTATATCCTTACCCATCCTATACGTCAGTGGGGAAGTCAATTGTGATTTCTGAGGAAAAAGCCTGTTTGAGCGCAAAATTTCCACTTCTGACACGGTGTTGTGGGGCGTGAGACCTATTTGGACCGATGCCGTCCGCCTGATGCTCCAGCCCGCGGGGCGATCATGGGGGAGGCAAGGGGGAGGGCGGCCGGCGTGGTTTGCCCAGTGCGGTGGCTACCGTGGTGGGCATGAACGATATGACGACTCTTCATGATGCAATCGGCGATTTTCCCCGCCGCAAGGCGCAGACGCTGCGGTTCTCCTGCGGTGCCCCGCGTTCCGCGACCGCGATTGGCGACGGTTCCCGCGTGCTGTTCCTGCGTTCCGACGGCCCTGAGGACCTGGTGACCTCGCTGTGGCTGAGCGTGTTCGACGCGGACGGCACACATCGGGAGGTGCTGCTGGCCGACCCGCGTGTGCTGCTTGCGGACGCTGATGACGAGGACGTGCCCGCCGAGGAGAAGGCCCGTCGCGAGCGCGCCCGTGAAGGCGGCTCGGGCATTGTCTCGTATTCGGTGGATGCGGCTGGCCGCCGTGTGGTCTTCACGATCAACGGTCAGCTGTTCCTGACCGAGATCGCCGAAGACGGCAGCGGTCGCACCCGTATGCTGGCGGCGGATGGCATCGCCGCAGGAGAGGGTGCCACGCCGGTGCTTAATCCGCGCATATCGCCGGACGGCAGGCATGTGGCGTACACGACCGGCGAACATCTGATGCTGGTCGACATCGCGCCGCAGTGGCCGTCTGGCAGTCGTCATGATGATGCCACCGACGACGACTGCGACGGCCAGCTGCCGCCGCACGCGCACGGCCACCGCTGCGGCGACGAGGAGTCGGGCGCCCCCTACGACCCCTCCGCCGACAAGCTCAGCACGCTGTGGAGCGTGTATCCGGACGATGACGCCGACGAGAACACGTGGAAGATCGGTCTGGCCGAATTCGTCGCCGGCGAGGAGATGGACCGTTACGACGGCTTCTGGTGGGGGCCGGACTCCCGTCACATCATCTTCGAGACGTTCAACGCGGCACCCGAGCCGATGTGGTACATCAGCGACCCGGCGAACCCGCAGACGCCGGCCTCCGGCCGTCGATACGCGCGTGCGCTCACCAGCAACGCCGATGTGCGCCTGACGCTGGCGGAGCTCGCGTACGACGGGCACGACGAGTATGCGGGACTGGGCATCCAGCAGATCTCCTGGAACCGCAAGGACTATGAATATGTCGCCGCGGTGCACTGGTCCGCCGGCCATGAGCCATTGCTGCTGGTGCAGAACCGCCGACAGACGCGTGACCAGGTGCTCTCGGTGCATCTCGGCTCCGAGGCCTCTGCGGGCTCGGCGCCGGTCGGCTCCACGACCGTGCTGGAGGAGCATGCCAACGACCAGTGGCTCGACATCATCCAGGGCACGCCGGCCTTCACGCCGGACGGACGCCTGGTCTGCGCGCTCAACGACATGGACGCCGACACCAACCGGCTGACGGTGGACGGCCGCCCGTTCACGCCCGCCGGCTGGCAGGTGCGAGAGGTGCTCGACGTCACCGATGAGGACGTGCTGGCGGTCGTGCAGCGCACCCCGGAACTGGACGGATACGAGGCGCCCGACGGACTGAGCCCGTGGCGAGGCGACGCCGACGGCCATGACGCCCGCAGCTTCGACGTGGTGAGCTTCGATTATGATGGCAATGTGCTGCCGATGACCGCACGGCCCGGCTCCTGGTCGGCCAGCCGGTGCGGCGAGGGCCTGGTGATCTCCGGGCGCGACATGGACTCGGCGAAATCCGTGATGTCGCACTCCTTCACGCTGCGCCCGGTCGACGGGGAAGCCGCGCCGGAAAACGATGGCGATGGCTCCGCCGCGATGAGCACGCTCGTCTGCCCGATCGACAACCATGCCGCCGAACCCGGTTTCGCGCCGAACGTGCGCTTCGCCCGGCTCGGCGAGCATCGCCTGTACACGGCCATCATCGCGCCGAGCGCCGATAGCCCGTACGCGAAGGCCGACAAGCTGCCGGTGCTGCTCAAGCCGTACGGCGGCCCCGGATTCCAGCAGGTCGTGTTCAACCAGGCGTACTACTGGGACGCGCAGTGGTGGGCCGACCAGGGCTTCCTGGTTGTCACCGCCGATGGCCGCGGCACCACAGGCCGCGGGCCGCGATGGGACCGTGAGATCTTCGAGAACATGAAGGACGTCACGCTTGCCGACCAGGTGGAGGCGGTGCATGCGTTGGCCCAGGCCGTCGAGGAGCTGAACCGCGGCACCGCGCAGGACGGCGGCGCGTCGCGCATCCCCGCCCCGGACCTCGACAAGGTGTGCATGATCGGCTGGTCGTACGGCGGTTTCCTGTCGGCGCTCGCGGTGCTGGACGCCCCGGACGTGGTCAAGGCGGCATGCGCCGGCGCCCCGCCCACCGATTGGACGCTGTACGACACGCATTACACCGAGCGCTACCTCGGGCTCGACCCGGCGGCGTACGAGCGCAACAGCATCATCGCCGACGCGCCGAAGCTCTCCCGCCCGCTGATGCTGATTCATGGCTTCGCCGACGACAACGTGACCATCGCGCACAGCCTGCGCCTCAGTCAGGCGCTGATGGCCGCCGGCCGTCCGCACACCTTCCTGCCGCTGACCGGAATCACGCATATGACCAATGACCCGGTCGTCGCGGAGAACCTGCTGACGCTGCAGCGCGACTTCCTGCGCGATGCCCTCGACCTGTGACCGGTCGCCCGTTTCGGGGCGGGATGGAACGGCATTCCGCCCCGAAACGCGGCAAATGCGACATTGGCGGCGCTTGTGCACAGTATGTCCGATATTGCGTTCGACATATGGGCGGTTCGTGTCCACATATGACCTCGGTGGTGCGCTGTGGGCGAATCCAGCTCTTACGGCTGGGGATATACTCTCACTGAGCATGATCGGGCGGAAGATACGAAACGGGGGGTTTGGTGCGTACGATTTGGCGAATATTCACGCGCGACCTCATGCGCATCCTGCGCAACCCGGTCGCGGTGGTGGTGACGCTGGGCGTGGCCATCATCCCCTCTCTGTATGCGTGGTTCAACATCCTCGCCAACTGGGACCCGTATTCGTCGACCGGCAACCTCCAGGTCGCCGTCGCCAATGAAGACAAGGGCACTGCATCAGATCTGGTCGGGCGGCTCGACGCGGGCAAGCAGGTCGTCAGCCAGCTCAGGAAGAACGACCGGCTCGGCTGGACGTTCGTCAGCGCCGACAAGGCCGTGGAAGGCGTGCAGTCCGGCGAATACTACGCGGCGATCGTACTGCCGAAGGACTTCAGCGAAAGCCTGATCAATTCGATCACCGGCTCTTCCGACAAGCCGAACATCATCTACTACGTCAACGAGAAAAAGAACGCCATCGCGCCGAAAATTACCGATACGGGCGCCACGACCATCGACTCCCAGATCAATGCGACATTCGTCTCCACCGTCAGCAAGACACTCGCCCAAACGATGACGAAGGAGGGCGGCAAGCTCAGCCAGTCCGCCGACGGCACGCGCACCAGCGTCGTCAACGACCTCAACGGCCTCATCGAGCAGCTGAACGACATCGACTCATCGCTCGGGCGCATGGGCGGCACGTTCGACGATGCGGAAAAGGGCATCAAACAGGCCAAGTCCACCGTCGCCTCGCTGAAACGTCAGATCTCATCCGCGCAGAAAGCCGCGAAACAGTCACAGAGACTGCTCACGCAGGTGCAGGGCAGCGCCCAATCGTTCTCGTCGTCGCTTGCGGGCGCGTTCGACAACGGATCCGTGCAGCTGTCCGGCATCGGCGTCAGCGTGAACAACGCGGCGGGAGACGCGCTCAGCGCCTTCAACACCGCACAAGGCAGCATCGACGACATCACCAACGCTCTGCAGAAGCCGATCGACGGCGCGGCTACGCTGTCCAGCGACCTCAAGGACGCGATGAACAAGGCCGGCATCGGCCGCGACACCGCCATCGGCAAGCAGATCTGGCAGCAGATAGACGCGCTCGACAAGACCGTGAACACCCAGCAGAGCCAGCTCGACGCCTTCCACAAGGACACGTCACAGTTCATCAGCTCCGGCAAGAGCGCGGCCACCAGCCTTTCGGACGCCACCAGCACCGCCACCGGCAGCGGCATCGGCATACTCAACCGCGCACGCACGACGCTCACCGGAACCGTCACCCCGAACCTGACCGCGGGATTGAGCAACTTCGCCACGCTCAGCGGCACAATCGACGGCACGCTGTCATCGCTGTCATCCACGCTCGGCCAGTCCGACAGCCTGTTTGACGAGCTGTCCGACACGCTGAGCCAGGCGAAAACCACCGTGGCCGGCACGCAGAAATCGCTCGCCGACCTCACCGACAGCGTCAGCGGCGTGCGCACCGACATCGCCGCGCTCGGCAGTTCGGCCACATACCAGAAAATCAAGCAGGCCCTGAACATCGACGGCGACAGCTTCGGCGAATTCATGGGCACACCGGTCGAACTGTCCACCAAAAGCGTCTACCCGATGGACAACTACGGCTCCGCGGTCACCCCGTTCTACACGAACCTGGCGCTGTGGGTCGGCGGCTTCGTGCTCATCGCCATCTACAAGCTAGAGGTCGACCGCGAGCGGCTCGGCGACGTGACCGCGTCGCAGGCGTATCTCGGGCGGTGGCTGCTGTTCGTGGTCGTCGGATTCCTCCAGGCCCTGATCGTCATGATCGGCGATCTGGTGCTCGGCATCCAATGCCAGCGTCCGGTGCTGTTCGTCCTCGCCGGTCTGTTCTGCTCGTTCGTGTACATCAACATCATCTATGCGCTCGCGGTCGCGTTCCGGCATATCGGCAAGGCGGTCGCCGTGATACTGGTGATCGTCCAGATTCCGGGCGCGTCGGGCCTGTACCCGATTGAGATGATGCCGGACTTCTTCCGGGAGCTGCACCCGTGGCTGCCGTTCACGTACGGCATCAACGCGATGCGTGGCCCGATAGCGGGACTCTACGGCAACCATTACTGGATCGACATGCTGCATCTGTTCCTGTACCTGCCCGTCGCGCTGTTCATCGGGCTGGTCGTGCGCCGGTACGCGCTGAACCTGAACGCGCTGTTCGACCGGCGGCTGGCCGAAACCGACCTGATGATGACCGAGCACAACGCGATGGTCAACGAGTCGGTGAGCTTCTCTTCGATCCTGAACGAGTTCTCGAACACCGAAGAGCTTCGCAAGGTGATCCGCCGTCGCGCGAAACGGTTCTTCGGGCGCTATCCGCGGCTGATCCGCGCCGGGCTGGCCCTGCTGATCGTGCTGCCGTTCGTGTTCCTCATCCTGCTGTTCGTCATCCCAAACAAGGTGGCGATGCTGACGACGTGGATCCTGTCGATAATCATCATCGATGCCTTCCTGATCGTGGTCGAATACATGCGGGACCGGTACGCGCGGCAGCTGGGCGTCAGCGCCATGAGCGCGGACGCGTTCCGCGACGCCGTGCTGCGTGGATACACGCACCGGCACCTGACGTTCCGCACGTCCGGGAGGTCGCCGCGCAGGCATGCGGCCGTCTCCAAGGCGGCTCGGGACGACGGTGATGCCGGGGCCGCCGGCGACGGTGACATCGGGGAGCTCGGTGAACTCGACGGCCTTGACTGGCCGGCGCAACCGATTTCAGGCAATGACGATGCCGAAGGCGGCAATAACGGCAATGAGGAGAGCGCCGGGGAGACCACCGAGCAGATACCGCCCGCAGGGCATATGCCGTTCGCCGGGCAGGAGGACGAGACGCGATGAAAAATATCTGGAGGATCTTCACGCGCGACGTCTGCCACGCCACGCGCAACGTCATCGCGATCATCGTGGCCATGGGACTGATCATCGTGCCGGCGCTGTACGCCTGGTACAACATCGCCGCCAGCTGGGACCCGTACGGCAACACCAAATCGTTGAAAGTGGCCGTGGCGAACGTCGACAGCGGATACAAATCCGACCTGATCCCGGTGCGTGTCAACATCGGCGAGACCGTCGTCAGCTCGCTGCGCGCCAACCATGACCTCGACTGGCAGTTCGTCGACCGCGACACCGCGATCGACGGCGTGCATTCTGGCGAATACTACGCGGCGCTGATCATCCCCAAGCAGTTCAGCGCCGACATGATGACGCTGTTCTCGCCGGAAATGAAGCACGCCGAACTGGAGTACTACCTCAACGAGAAAATCAACCCGATCGCACCGCACATCACCGATCAGGGCGCGTCCACGGTCGCCACGACCATCGACCAGACCTTCGCGAAGACCCTCGCGCAGGTCGCCCTCGACCTGGTATCCAGCCTGCTGAAATTCGCGCAAAGCCCGCAAATGAGCGAGTACGTATCCAACGCCACGAAACACATTTCGTCGATTTCGTCGCAGCTGAAGTCCGCCGCGTCACAGGCCGACTCCTACGCAAGCCTGATGGGCGCGACAGGCAAAATCATCAGCTCCACCGACCGTCTGCTCGGCTCGACCGGATCCAGCGCGTCGGACGCGAAGAAAGCACTGAAACAGGGCACGGCCGGCGTGAAAAGCCTGGACGAGGCCCTAGCCGGCGTCTCGATGAGCATGAGCTCGTCGCTGTCCGACGCCGCGGGAGCCTACGACACGATCAGCAAGCAGGTGGACACCGCGTTCTCCGACATGGGCTCCCAATCCTCCCGGATTACCGACAAGCTCACCACGCTGCAGCGCAACATCCAATCGCAGGCCGACACATTCGGCACATACGCGGAGGCGCTGCGCTCGCTGGCCGACGCCGCGCACCTGCAGGCGGTCAAGGACGCGCTCGACAACGCGGCTCAGCAGGCGCAGAACACGCAGAACGAGCTGCAGAAGGTCGCCGACAGCATCGGCGACGCCTCCAAGAAAATCACCGACGGCACCGCCAGTGCGGACGACACGCGCAAATCCCTGAAGAAGCAGATAGCCGCCGCGAAGCAGTCGATCACCGACATGGCGAACACGTACGACACCACGATCAAGCCGCAGCTCGACGAACTGGGCAAGTCGATGAGCGATGTCGTCAAGCAGTCGGGGAGCGTCATCGACGGACTGGCCGCCACCGCCACCAGCATGTCCGGCCTGTCCGGCGACATCACCGGCAGCCTGTCCGACGTGCAAGCCTCGTTGGGCGACGCGGCGACCACCCTGAACGCCTCGGCCGAGAAACTCGACTCGCTCAACAAGCAGCTGACGGCGGTCGTCGGAGGCAGCGGCATACCCGATCTCTCGCAGATCACGTCAGCCGACCCCTATTCGATCGCCACACTGCTGTCCGCCCCGGTCTCGGTGAACCGCATCGCGCTGTACCCGGTCGCCAACTATGGTTCCGCCATGACGCCGTTCTATACCGTGCTGTCGATCTGGGTGGGCGCGATCATCCTCGTCGCCATGATGAAGGTGTCGGTGTCCGACCGCGAGAAGGCGAAGGTGCTCGGCCTCGGCGAAACGCTGCCGATGGGCGAGACGATGGGCGTGAAGGATGCCGTGATCGCCGGACGGACCGCAGGGCCGGGCGCGATGCTCGACGTGCTGCGCAAGCCACGCCCCGAGTCGCCCGGCAACGCGCGACGGTTCGGCCTGCACCCGTATCAGGAGTATTTCGGGCGATACGCCATTTTCGGCGCGATGGCGCTGCTGCAGGGCACGCTGGTATGCCTGGGCGACATGTTCTTCCTCGGCGTGCAGTGCGAGCATCCGCTGCAGTTCCTGATGGTCGGCTGGCTGTGCGCGCTGGTGTTCTCGCTGCTGATCTACACGCTGACCGTGTCGTTCGGCGACATCGGCAAGGCCATCGCCGTGGTGCTGCTGGTCATGCAGGTGGCCGGCTCGGGCGGTACCTTCCCGATCGAGACGTTGCCGCCGTTCTTCCAGACGATCTGCAAGTGGCTGTTGTTCCCGTACGGGGTCGATGCGATGCATTCGGCGATGGCGGGGTCGTTCGGCAACGAATACTGGGTGTCGATGGGCAAGCTGGCGCTGTTCATCCTGCCGGCGCTGCTACTCGGCCTGGTGCTGCGCAAGCCGGTGATGCGGTTGAATGATTGGATCATCCGCAATCTCGAATCCACCAAGGTCATGTGACGTGAGTCGGCGGGCGAGCGGTAGGCTGGCCGCGCGGGTGCGGCGGCCGGTAGCCGCCGGTTGCCGGCTGTCCGGCCGCCCGGCCGTGACGCCGGCCGAAGCCGGTCGTTTCCCCCCCCCTGCCCGTCGCCGGCGTGAAAGGCGGTACAGTGGAGGCTATGCAAGTGAAGCTTATCGACGAGAACCGCTATGCAGACGAGATGCGCGAGACGGTGCTGCCCGCGCTCGCCACATGCCGGTCCGAAGGCTGGATGGCGCCGGCGGACGACGACGGTCTGCCGCCGCTGCAGCGTGCGGGCAAACTGCATTACGTGTGTTACGACGCGGCGAAATTCGACCGGTTGAGCGAGGACGGCGCCGCCGCCACATTCCGCGGTGCCGTGGTGATCTCCCACGGGTTCACGGAGTTCGCCGCGAAATATGCGGAGATGGTGTGGTACTTCCTGCTCGCAGGGTACTCGGTGTGTGTGTTCGAGCACCGCGGACATGGGTATTCCGCGCGTGACGTCGACAATTCGTCCCTGGTGTGGATTGATGATTGGCGGCGGTATGTGGCCGATCTGGCGAAATTCGCGGAGACGGTGGGCAAGGATTACGCGGATGGCCGTCCGCTGAACCTGTACTGCCATTCGATGGGCGGCGGCATCGGGGCGAGTGTGCTGGAGACGCATCCGACGCTGTTCGACAAGGCCGTGCTGTCGTGCCCGATGATCGCGCCGGTGACCGGTATGCCGAACTGGCTGGCGTCGGTGCTTGCCGGCGCGATGTGCCGGCTCGGGCTGGGACGGCACATGGTGTTCGGGCAGAGTGAGTTCACGCCGGAGCTGGATATGGCCGATTACGAGGGCGCGAGCGAGGCCCGCGTGCGCTGGTTCCAACAGCAGCGCATCGACGACCCGCATCAGCGGACGTTCGCGGCGACATTCGCGTGGGTGCGGCAGGCGCTGCGACTGTCGCGTGCCGTGCAGCGGCCGGAGGCGTGCGACAATGTCGAGACGCCGGTGCTGCTGTTCCAGGCCGGGCGCGACGTGTGGGTGCTCAACGAGCCGCAGAACCGGTTCGCGCAGGAGGTCAACTCCGATGGAGGGAATGTGCGCGTGGTACGCATCGAGAACTCGCTGCATGAGATTTTCAGCATGCCCAATGCCGTTCTTGGGCCGTATCTGGAGCGGATTCTGGGCTTCTTCAGTTCATCTGAGATGCCGACGTTCTGATGGTTTGTGACGGATGCCGACCGGATGAGTCCGCAATGAAAGATGCCGTGAAACATATCGTGAAACAGTCGAAAACGCCGGCCGCCGAGTCGGCGCCCGAGACTGCATCATTCGAGCGTACGCCGAAAGCCATGCTGCTGGGCGCCGTGCTGGTGCTGCTTGGCGGTGTGCTGTGGGGCATCAACGCCACAGTGTCGAAATTGCTGATGGCCGACTATCACGCCGACCCGCTGTGGATCGCCTGCGTGCGCGAGCTCGCGGCCGGCGCGTTGTTCCTGGCCTGTGCCGGTGTGCGTACGCCGAAACTATTGGCAGGTGCGGTGCGCGACCGACGCTCCTACCCGATGCTGCTGCTCGCCGCGCTGACCTGCGTGCTGTTCGTGCAGGTCTCGTATCTGTCCGCGATCGACTGGACGAACTCCGGCACCGCGACCGTATTGCAGACGTTGAACCTGCTGTTCGTGCTGGCGTATGTGTGCATACGCGGGCGCCGCTGGCCGGGGCTGCGCGAGAGCATCGGCGTGGCGTTGGCGTTTGCCGGTACGGTGCTGATCGCCACCGGAGGAGATCTTTCCACGCTGAAGCTGCCGCTGGTCGGATTGCTATGGGGCCTCGCCGACGCTGCGTGTACGGCGGCGCTGTCGATTCTGCCGGCCAAGCTGATAGCGCGATGGGGCAATCTTGCGGTCAACGGCATCATGTTCGTCATATCCGGTTTGGTGCTGACGCCGTTCGTCCGCCCGTGGGCCAGCGCGCCGCAGCTGGATTGGTTCGGCGTGCTGCTGATGGTGTTCACCGTTGTCGGAGGCACGTTCGGCGCATATTGGCTGTTCCTGGCCGGCGTGATGCGTATCGGCTCGATGCGCGGCACAATGCTGGGCACCAGCGAGCCGATCGCCGCGACGATATCCGCCGTGCTGTGGGCCGGTGCGGTGTTCACGCCCACGGATTTCGTCGGCTTCGTGATGATCATCGTCATGGTGTTCCTCGTGCGCTAGCACGCGTGGCCCGCATGCCGACATACGGTCTCTCTCGCGTGCGACGCGCTTCACCGACTGTTTGCGTTCTTAAGTGCGCGCCGAGACGACAAGTCCGCGCACATAGGAACGCAAACAGGGCGATTTGCGTTCCTATGTGCGCATGGTCGTCGTTTTGGCGCGCACTTAAGAACGCAAAACCACGTTTCGCCCGCCAGGCCAGGCGTCGCGGGATGTGTGGATAGTGATAGGTGAGCATCCGAATGCATAGAACGGGGGCTGCCATGCATGAGTCATCGTATAAGGCCGGTTCGGGGCGACGTTATCAGGCCGGGCAGGGGCGTCCGGGTCGCGTTCCGCGGATCCTCGCCACTGTTGTCGCCGTAATCGCGCTCATCGTGGGCGGCCTCGCACTGGTTCGGGCCGTCGCACCCCATGCAATCGCGAAGCTGACAGCGGTATCCGTGTGCAGCCTGGCAATCGGCGCGGCGGCGCTGATCGTCGTCGCCATCATACTGATCGTCATGGCTCGCGTGGCTTCCCGACGCGGCAACCGAGTGAGCGTGCGCGGAACCGCAGGCGGAGCCATCGTCGCCGTCGTATTCGCCATCATGCTGACCGTAGCCGCGCTGCTGATCTCCAACCTGTTCAAGGACGGCATCGTCAAGCCGTCATCGCCCGACAAGTCACCTGCTCAGAGTGCGCAGAACATGCAACAATCAGTTGAGGAGGCTGGCATCTACTGCGAGTCCGGCTGGTCGGAACTCTCATCGCAAGGGTATCCGGGTGTGACGGACGTCGAGATATGCCTCAAGCCGCGCATCGCCTACGTCACGTTCGATAACGAATTCGCTGCCGACATGTACCGCGCGCCTTTGCGATACAAAATCGCCGAGATGTTTGACGAGCAAGCGAACAGCACCGACTCCAAGGGAGACTGGCGGCTGTTGAGTGGCAAGAAATGGTCGGTATTCAGCTACAAGACCATCATTGGCAAGCTCCAGAAGCAGTGGGGTGGAACCGTCGAGAAAATAGGATGACGGCGGATGATCCGGGTGCGATGCAACCGCGGCACATGAGGCGCGGACGCGGTGCTCCGCGAAGGCTATGATGGAAACGTGAATGACGTCTCGAATCAGCCGGCAGCGAAGCCCCCAGCCGAATCATCCTCCGAGTCCACCGAATCCTCCCGTTTCACACGCGGAGACAGCACGCTGACCACCGTAGGGCGGATCGTCATGGTCTACGCGGTCGTCCAGCTGCTGATGGCGATCAGTGCGCTCGCGTCACTGTCCGGCCTTGATCCCGCGGCTTCCGTGCAAGTGATCGGCGGGTGGCGCATCGGCCTGCGCGTGGCATGGTTCACGCTCGGCCTGGTGTTCGCGGGCAATTGCGTGCTGTATCTGATCGGCGGATGGCTCGGCCGCCGGGCCGGAGCGGACACGTCCAAATCCCGGCCGTTCATGGCACTGATGTGGCTTTCCGTGGTGACCACGCTTATCGGTCTGCTCGCCGCGCGGGCGACCACATCCGGCTGGGAGGCGTGGTTTTCGCTTCTGATCGCCGTGATACTTTCCCTATACGCGACCAAAGTCGTAAAGCGCAGCACGCGCATCTGAGCGGTGACATCGGCGGCTGGCCTACAGACGAGCGAAACGCCGCCAATCGACGGTGCTGTGAGTGAACGCAACGCAAAGAAAAATCAGGTATGGTGAGACGCATGAGCGAGCAGAACAATCACGATACAACAAACAACTCCCGGCGCAACCCGGCCGCGGCGGACGGCCCGTCCACGCAGACGGCCTATTTCGCGGGCGGATGCTTTTGGGGGCTGGAACGCTACTTCCAGAACGTCGACGGTGTCACCGACACCACGGTCGGTTACGCGCAGTCGAAGGTCGAATCACCCTCCTATGAACAGGTGTGTGCGGGCGTCACCGACGCCGCGGAGACCGTGAAAGTTGTGTTCGACCCAGCGCAGGTGACGCTGCGAACGCTCACGCTGCTGTTCTTGGAGGTCATTGACCCGTTCTCGGTGGACCGTCAGGGCGAGGACAGTGGGCGGCAGTACCGCACTGGCATGTTCTTCACGGACGCGACGCAGCAATCCGTGTATATCGCCGCGCTGGAGCAGCTGGTCGATCGGCAGCCCGCCCGCCCGGCGGTCTTGGTCGAGCCGCTGCGCAACTTCTACCCGGCCGAGGCGCACCATCAGGATTATCTGATCGCCAATCCGGGAGGCTTCTGCCATATTCCGCTGGCCGCCATCGCGAACGTGAAACGGCGGCAGAAGTATGTGGAAAAGATCTGGGACCTGACGCTCGAACAGTTCGCGGTCACGCAGTGCGCGGCCACCGAGCGGCCGTTCGTCAACGCCTACGACGAGGAGTTCGAGCCGGGCATCTACGTGGATGTGGTCAGCGGCGAGCCGTTGTTCTCATCGCGCGACAAATTCGATTCCGGCTGCGGTTGGCCGGCGTTCTCCAAGCCGATCGCGGGCGAGCTGTTAACCGAGCACGCGGATCATCGCATCCCGGGGCGCGACCGCATCGAGGTGCGGACGGCCGACACGCAGATCCACCTCGGGCACGTGTTTGACGATGGGCCAGCCAATCGGGGCGGTTTGCGGTACTGCATGAACTCCGCCGCGCTGCGCTTCGTGCCGCGCTCGCGCATGGAGGCGGAAGGCTACGGCGACTGGTTGCCTGCGGTGGATGGCGAATAGCCGTTCAGAGAGCCGTTGCGCGCCTTTTCCTCCGCGCCAGCCATTGCCGCCATTGGCCATGGACTAGCGCAACGGTTGCGATGAGACTGGCCGCCGCAGCCAATCCCAGAGAATACACGAATCCCGGAGTGCCGAAGCCGTGGGCGATCACCGGGGCGTTGGAACCGATGCAGATCGCCGCGAACGCGGCGAGCGTCGCGATACGCAGCCATGGCACCCAGCGCGCCGGGATTCTTGCGACGGCGAGATACAACGATGCGATAACGACGACTTGCAGGCATGATGCAGCGACGAATTGCCACAGCATCGCCGGATCATGCAGAAATGCGGCTTCGGGGAACATTCTGATGATTTCGCGGATGGTGTTCGGCAGGCACCACCATTTGAGCCATACTAGCCAAGCGTCCACTGCCACTGCGATGCCCCACGCCAATCCTGTGCGCAGGCGCAGCTGTGGCGACGCGCGTCGGATGCTGCTCTTGGTGATGAGCGTAGATTCTCTCATCGTCGGCTCCTTCGAAGGCGAATCAGGTATATCGCACATTGTGAAGGCACGGTTGCCGCGAATCGCCGCCAAACCTCATACGAACGGGCAGACTTTTCGCGGGAAGGGGCAGCTATCTGCGTTTCAGGGGGTTGATTTCGTGTTCGCCAAACGTCTATCTACGTTTCGAGGGGTTGCCAAAACGCGATGCCCGGGGTATTGAGCGCCAATCGCCATTGGAATCATGCGGTTTTGGGGGCGTTTATACTTGGCCACCAACCCCTCGAAACGCAGATAGATGTTCGGATCAAACCGAATCGCCCCCTCGAAACGCAGATAGCCTTCTGACAGCGCTCATCTGCGCAATCTCTTACCCGACAAGGTGCCGGTACAGCTCAGGATCCAGCGGCCGCGCAAGTCTCAGTGTGGAGAGCGTGACCTTCACCGTACCGTCTCCGGCCGTGTTCGGCTTGGTGGTGAGCGTCGGATTGTCAAACACGGCGACGTGCCCGACGTAATAGTATTTGCCGTCGGCCTCTTCCGCCTTGCGCATGACGAACAGCGGAACGAAATGCGTACGGCCCCAGTCCGGTCCCACACCGCTCAGCGCCCACTGGAATTCGGGAGATTGCGGGGTGCGCCCGTTCTTGCTGAAGTACTTCATCTCCTGTGCGTTCAGGAACTCGTCTTCGTATTGGCTGGCCGCGTACTTCACGAAGATGGGCATGGTGTTGGTGTCTTTGTCGAGCAGGTACCCGCCTACGTTCTGAGGCGTGTTCTCCTTCTTCCATCCGCACAGCCGCATGACGTCGGCCATGGAGTATTTGCGCTCATACAGGAATGCATGGTCGAAAGCGCGTCGCCGGCTCTGCGCCTCCTGGAACAGGTCTCGGCAATTGGCCAGACCGGTGCGCAGCGTGTCTGCGAGAAAGATGCGAAACGTGCGATTTTCGGCGAGCATGTTGACGAAGCCGGAGCTTAAACGATAGGCCGGTTCGCCCTGATCATCGTCGGCCAGCGTCTCCACCAGTGGCAGGTTCCCGAAACGTTTGCGATTCGGTCCGGTGAAGTATGAGTAGTCAAGCACGCTGATAGCGGAGTCGAACTGCGCATCCGAGAGATCAGCCTGTGGGAAGTCCGCACGGATCGCATCAAGCAGCGCATCTCGACTGATTGGCGCGGATGCGTTCCAGCTGACAGGAGTCTCGTCATCCAGGCGCTCTTCGGCAAGCCGACACAGCCGTTCGAGGATGGCCAACTCATGAGGGCGCAGCCCGGGCAGCAGCAATTCCGTGGCCATCTTGAGGACCGCGTCTTCGGTGTCGGTTACCGGGTCCAGCTGATCCTCAAATGTTGTCTCGTGGTTCTTGCCGCCGCCGAGGCTCTTCTCGCGCGATCGCACGAAATCGAGGTAGTTGCTGCGCTTCGTGGCCAATGTATACGGCAAGGAAGGATCGTAGGCGTAGATATCCATGAGCATCGGAATGCGGCCGAGCTCGTATCGCACCTGCCGGTATTGTTCCGATAGCTTCTTCATTTCGGACCAGTTGGCGGTGTCCAGTGATTTCAGCACGCGTTCCTTGGCGATCGGGTCGAAGCTTATGGAGGACAACCCGATCGATTTGCGCTGCAGGTTCTTGCGCGCGCGGTCGCGGTCACCGGTGTTGCCGTACAGGGCCACGGGGATCAGGTAGTTGTTGTTGTAGTTGCCGATAAAATCGATGACCACGACGCTGTCCTTGTACGGGAACTTGCGCAGTCCGCGGCCAAGCTGCTGGGTGAATATGATGCTGGACTCTGTGCTGCGCAGCATCACGATCTGGTTGACGGCGGGGATATCGACGCCTTCGTTGAACATGTCGACGGTGAACAGGTAGTCGAGTTCGCCGTCGGTGAGCCGCCGGACGTATTCGTCGCGTTTTTCCTGCGATAACGGCTTGCCGTTGACGTCTTTGCTGGTCACCGCTGCCGTGCGATAGGGGCGTTCCGCTTGCTGGTTCCAATGCTCGTTGAACAAGCGGGACAGCTCGTGCGCCTCCTCCTGCCTGCTGCAGAACACCAGCCCGGTGACGGGGATCCCGAATTGCCCGTATTCCTGCAGCTTGTCGATGATATAGCGCACGCGCTGCTCGGTGGCGAGCTGCCCGATCTCGTATTTGAGCTGTTTCGACTCCTTCGCGTCGAGCCCCTGTGAAACATCGAGGCGGTGCATGTCCTGGTCCGGGTCCTCGTCGGAACCGAGATATTCTGCGACGCCGTAATAATGGAACGGGCAGAGCATGTTTTCGTCCAGAGCCTTCTGTAGCCGGATCTCATAGGCGATGTTGTGGCCGAACAACTCGAAGATGTTGATGCCATCGGTGCGTTCCGGTGTGGCGGTCATGCCCAGCATGAAGTCGGCGTCCCTGAAATGGTCGATGACGCGCTGATACCCTTCGGCGCCCGCATGATGAACTTCGTCGACAAGAACGTAGTCGAACTCGTCAGAGGCGAATTGCGCCAGGGCCTCCGGCTGACGCATGGTCTGCACCGTGGCGAACACGTAGCGCCGATCCTGTTGTTTGCTGGTGCCGGTATACAGTCCCAGCTCGGATTGCGGACAACCGAGCACCTTCTGGTAGGATTTCATCGCCGCTTTGAGGATCATTTGCTGCTGGGCGATGTACAGCATGCGCCGGGGCCGGTACTCACGCACGTCGAACGCGGAAAGATAGGTTTTGCCTGTTCCCGTGGCCGACACGATGATCGCACGATGCTCCCCTTTCTCGCGTAGTTTCTTCAGGCTCGCGAGGGCTTCTTTCTGCATGGCGTTCGGCTGGATCTCACGGCCTTCGAGGGACTTCAGAATGTCGCGCCGTGGCGGCGCGTACTTCTTGAAATCCTCCTCATACTGTTTGATCCATTCCTCGGTGAGCGGCTTGGAATCGGCGATCTGTGAGTCGATTTCATCTCGCACCTGCGCGACCAGTTCGCCATTGGCGAGGGATGAGACCTTGAGATTCCATTCGCGTTGAGTGTTCAATGCGGCGCCGGTAAGATTCGAACTGCCGACGAACAGGTCGTAGTATGGGGTGCCGTTGCGCATGCGGCGCGAGAATACGTATCCTTTGGGATGGAACGGCTGCCCTTGAGCGACTGATACTGAAGAGTCGGAGCCTGCCCACACGCGGACGTCCACGCCTGCCGTCCGCTGTAGGTGAAGCAGTTCCCAGAAAGCGCGTGGGTCGTTGAAATGATTCTTCGTCGACGTGATCAGTCTGCTGACCTGATCGGGCGCATTGGCATGATGACTGCGGAAGTCCTCGAACAAACTGAGTATGGCATCAGGAGAGACGAAGGCGACGGAGATGTCGAAGGAATCGCTGTTCGTGAGCGCATTGCTGATTTCATCATGCATGGTGAGGCCGCCTGGACGGTTCGAGATCAGCGTTGGCTTATAGCTTTCGGGGGCGTCCTGCCGGGGTTCGATCAGTCCGGAGATGACGCTTTCCAGCACGGAATGCGTGGCATCGGTTTTGAGGTCTGACTGCGGGTTGAGTGATTCTCGCGTATTCATGACCGGCTCGGTTCCTCGGAGGTATCCGACGTTGTCTGGGTGAGGAAGCGCATGCCTGCGATGATGCCGACGGCCGTACGGTCGACCGGAGCCCAATTCAGCTGTGGCATTGCGGAAGGATCCAGCCAACGGATGTCCGTGTGCTCGGTCAGTCGTGGCATGCCGTCGATTAGGTGACAAATGAATGTGATGAGTCGGACCGTGCCGAAGTCGTAGGCGTACTCGCTGGTGCACACCTCATCGGCGACCTCGATCTCACAGAGCAGTTCTTCTTCGATCTCCCGATGCAATGCCTGACGAGACGTCTCGTAAGGCTCTATTTTCCCGCCGGGGAATTCCCAATATCCGGCGAGAGATTTTCCCGGTCCGCGTTGCGCGCATAACACCGCTCCATCGCGTACGATCGCCGCACCCACAACGTTGATGATCTTGGCATGAGAGTCCATGGTTACCCAGGATACAACGGCGGCGTTTGATAATGCGATTGTGCGGACGGGTGTCATGAGCGGCATGTGAAGTGATTGCAATTGCTGTCGGAAGTTTCAGCTACTGGAAGTTTGACACAAACCGCTCGGCAAATACCGCCACCAGCAGGTATGACCGCGGCGCCGCGGTTGGAGGTCGGCTGCCCGCGATCCTTCAGCGAGACGCCAGCACAACCGTCACCATGGCAGCTGCGCCGCGTCGCTGTCGGATGAAGGGGCCGCAAGATTCGCGTCGCTCGTGTAGCTCGTGCCCGGCTCCGGTGCGACGGTCTCATGCGGATCCGGAATCGCTGCGGCTGCGCTGGCTGTGCTCGCGCCCGCGTCACCTTCCAGTCCTCTGGCCACCTCATCGAGAAAATCGTCGACTTCGTCGATGTCGTATCCCCCTCTGAAACGCACATTGCTGAAGGTCTTCTCCTTGATGCGCCTTGCGAGCGAGTGGTCGCCGGTCGCCATGCGGTCGACGATTTCGTCAAGGAAGTCGTCGACCTCTCTGGCGCTATACCCTTCCTTGAACCGCACTGTGGTGAACGTTCTCGATGTGATGGCGTCTGCGCTGATCATGACTGATCCTGTCTGTCGCTGGATATCTCGCGCTTCCACTCTACTCTCGCCTCGCTTGTTGGAATTGTGATTATGGAAGCAGCATTGAAGCCCGCCGCGCCCTCTGCCGTCACGGTGGTGATCACCAGCTGCAATCAGGGAGCGCTCATCCGTGAAGCAGTCGAATCTGCGCTCGCCCAGACGATTCGTCCCGATTGCGTCATCGTCGTTGATGATGGCTCCGACGATCCGGCCTCCATCGCAGTGCTTGATGGGCTCGCCGAACTCGGTGCGCCAGGACGCGACGGTACCGCTCCCGCCGGCCAGTTTGCGCCGGTCCTCGAAAAATCATCCCTATATCAATTCCCGTCCTGCCCACCTACAGGACGGGACGATTCACCTGTTCGGCGCTAGACTGAAGATGTCAATCGTAGTCAAACCAAAGGCGGTCATATCATGATTCTCGTCACCACCACGCCGTCGGTCGACGGTTACGTCATCAATAGCTATCAGGGCATCGTGTTCGGTGAAGTGATTTCCGGCGTCAACATGTTCAAGGATATCGGTGCCGGCCTGCGCAACATGTTCGGCGGACGCAGCCAGGGCTATGAAGAGGAGCTGATGAAGGCGCGCAACGAGGCGATTCTTGAGATGCAGCAGCGGGCCGAGGCAATGGGTGCGCACGCCGTGGTCGGTGTGGACATCGACTACGAGGTGCTTGGCGCCGACAACGGCATGCTGATGGTCACCGCGTCCGGCACCGCCGTGCAACTCGCCCGCCGCGGCTGAACTGTGCCGGCACCAGCTTGTGTGCCGGCACCGGCGTTCGGCGAAACATCGCACGGCGACGGTATCGTAAAGCGTTGCGCCGCGAAGCGCGACGGATGATACCGGTGGAAAGGACCGTGTGATGACTCAACCGCAGGCATATGCAGTGACCGAGGGCGACGGGTTGCCCGTGGTGTTCGTGCATGGCATGGGCGTGGACCACCGTTCGCTGATGCTGCTGGATGAGGCATTCTTGTGCCCGGAGTCGGGCGCTGCCGCGTCGCGGTCGTTGAAGCGCATATATCTGGATTTGCCGGGGTTCGGCCGCACTCCGGCACTGCCGGCACGCGCGTGCGGTCTGCCGGAGATGGCCGACTGGCTGCAGTCCGCCATCGACGATCTGGTCGGCGCGGGGGAGCCGTTCGCGCTGGTCGGCAATTCGATGGGAGGTGCACTCGCCCGTGAGATGGTGGCTCGCGAGTCATCGAGGGTTCGCGGGCTGGCATTGATCGCCCCGGTGGTGGATCCGCGGCGCACTCGTCGTCATGTCGCCGAGCATGTGATCACCGAGCCGAATCCGACGCTGATACACGCGCTGCCTCAGGATCAGACGTTCGATTTCGTAACCATGGGCGTCAACCAGTCATTCGCCGCGTGGCGCCGCTATCAGTCATATATTTTGCCGGGCATCCGTCTGTGCGACCGTGACGCCTGCGCCAGATTGGACGCCCGTTATTGGCTGAATGACGACCCGGAGCGCGTATTCGGCACTTATGCCGGGCCGACCCTGTTCGTCACCGGACGACGGGATCAGATCGTTGGTTTTGAAGATCAACGGGCCCTGTTGTCGCATTATCCCGACGCCACGTTCGTCACGCTGGATGATGCCGGCCACAACGCGCACATCGACCAGCCCGAAGCGGTGATTCATCTGCTCCGGGAGTGGGCCGGCCGGCTGTGACGGTAGGCGTCCACGCGATGCCGGGCGCGGCACCACGTATGACACGCGCTACACTGGCGCCCATGACCGGTAAAATCGAAGCCTACGACCATCTGCTTGAAACGGCTCGTGCGATACGCGAGCAGGTGTTCATCCGCGAGCGTGACTGGCGGCCTGAATTCGACGAGTGGGATGCCGTGGCCGTGCATCTGCTGGCGTTCGACGGGAATCGGACCGTGGCGACATGCCGATTCTATGCGGATCCTGACCATTCCGATCAGCCGGGAAGGTACGTGATCGCGCGTCTTGCCGTGCTGCCCGACGCGCAAGGCCGCGGTATCGGCTCCCAACTGCTGGCCGACGCCGAACGCCGTATTGCGCACAGTGGAGGAACCATCGCCGCGGTACATTCGGAGAACGACCACTACAAGTTCTACGAGCGGCGTGGATATCAACTCACCGACGAACTCTACGACGACGGCCGCCACGGTTGGCTGATCAAGGCGCTCATATGATGCAACTTACGGGTTGAAATAGCCGAAATCCGTGATTCCCCGTGCGAAATCGCCGCTTTCGGGCCCTAAAACGGCGATTTCGCACGGGGAATTGCCCAGAACGGCGATTTCAACCCGTAATTTACGGGAGCGAGTGGGGGGGCTCTTTGTAGTAATGGCCGGTTATCACGTGATCCGATTGATCTCGCAATCAGTTGGTTTCGCGCGACGACAACGGCGACGACGGAGGACCCGGACACGGCACCGGGGCCGACCGGGACGAATCCCACACCCACGTCAAACGGGACCAAACCGACCAGAAACCAAAGTCTAAAACACCACGTCTAGTTCCTAAAACCCAAGAACCCGGCATATATGAGAAAACCCCGGAGTGTTGGCGTTCCAACGTTTTCCGGGGTTTCTCCATACGTGCGAGTGGGGGGAGTTGAACCCCCACGAGCATACACTCACTGCCACCTGAAGACAGCGCGTCTACCATTCCGCCACACTCGCAGACAGAGAGATAACTTACCAGCGATACGCGGATAATGCAATTCGGCGTGTCGCGGTGGGGTGCCGTAATGATTGTCGCGGCGGGTGCTGCGGTGATTGTTGCGGTGACGCCCGCCGCAAGCACCCGTCGCAGCGCTCCCTCACCTCACCCGCGCGGCCCGTTCGCATAGAAGCGGGCAAGCGACTCGTCGCGGAATTCGCCGAAGTAACCGCCGTCAATCGAGGCACGAATATCGTCCAGCAGCTTTACGAAGAAACGCTCGTTGTGGATCGTCGCCAGCGTGAACCCATTGAATTCGCGGGCGCGCAGCAAGTGGTCCACATATGCGCGCGTGTAATGCTGGCACGTGTAGCAGTCGCACCCCTCCTCAAGCGGGCCGAAATCGAACTTGTGCTGGGCACGCTTGACGTTGTAGCGCCCGTCGCGCGTGAAAATCGCCCCGTTGCGCGCGCACCTCGCGGGTGCAACGCAATCGAACGTGTCGCCGCCATTCTCCACACATGCGAAGATGTCGTCGACCGAGGCGATGCCCAGCACGTGCCGTGGCCGGCTTTCCGGCATCGCGTCGCAGATCCACGCGCACGTGTCTGCGATGATACGCTTCTCGATCGCGCCGCCGATGCCCACACCGTCGAAGTCCAGCGAGGCGATCTGCTCGGCCGCATGCCTGCGCAGGTCCTCATAGTTCGCGCCCTGCACCACGCCGTACAGTGCCTGGTACGGTTTGCCCAGTCGCTCCTCGGTCAGCCGCTGGTGCTCGGCCACGCAACGCTGCGCCCAACGGTAGGTGCGTTCCACCGAGGCTTCCTGATACGAGCGCGTGTTCATCAGCGTCGTCAATTCGTCGAACGCGAACATGATGTCCGCGCCGATTTTATGCTGGATGCCCATCGAGATTTCCGCGGAGAAACGATGACGGTCGCCGTTGAGCGGCGATTTGAATGTCACCCCATCCTCGTCGACGAACGCCAGTCGTTCCTTGCCCGCCGCGATCACGTCGTCCGATTTCATGCCGGTCACGTCCATCGCCAGCGTCTTCTTGAATCCGGCTCCCAGCGACAGCACCTGGAATCCGCCGGAATCGGTGAACGTCGGCCCGTCCCAGTTCATGAATCGCGCGAGTCCGCCGGCCGCGTCGAGCACGTCCTGGCCAGGGCGCTCGAACAGATGAAACGCGTTGGACAGCAGACATTGCGCCCCCAGCTCGCGCATGGTCTCCGGCAGGACGGCTTTCATTGCCGCCTGCGTGGCGACCGGCACGAAGGCCGGCGTGCGGATGTCGCCGTGCGGCGTGTGGATGATGCCGGTGCGGCCGTAACGGTGGCCGCCACGGCCTTTGCCGTCAGCTGAATCGGGCAGTTGCGTGAGGGTTTCGAAAAAGAATGCGCTGCGGTCGCCGGGCCTGCCATCGGCCGCGCCGCGCGGGTGCTCCAGAAAACTCGTCATACGATTACTCTAGGCGATGGCCGGGAAGGCGGGGACGGCGCTCGGAAAGCCTGTTCCGGGCTTTCCCAGCGGTTCGTGGCGTATCGTTGTCTCAAGCTGTCCGGCTGATGCGTCCGCTTTTCGGACGGGATATCCGCGGGTTTCAGAAGAATCGTTTTGCTGCTGACCGGTCGGAAATGTCGTACGAGACAAGGCCGACGGCCTGCTTCATGATAACGGTAGGTAATTCATTCTCTCCTTCCAATCAACGTTCAGGAAACATCCAGAGCAGGTATCTTTACTCTTACGTAGAGCTTGGCGGCGCGCTGGCTCACAGATACGAGACCCAACCCGCCTGCTGATACTTACGAATACTGAAGGAGACAACATGGCTGACAACAACAATGGATACTGGCCCGCCGATAACGGCCAGCCTGAGCAGCCGCAGAACGACAACCTGCAGCAGGACGCTTCGACGACCTCGGATGCGCAGGATCAGCAATTTGCCCAGGAGCCGCTGGGCGCGCCGCAGGAAGCGCCCGCGCAGAACGACGACGCGCAGCAGCCACAGCCCGAAGCGCAGGATACCCGTCCGACCCAGCCGTTGGCGCCTGTCGCGCCGACCTCAGAGCAGGCCCAGGCTTCCGAACCGACTCAGCCGCTGCAGCCGCAGCCGACGCAGCCGCTGTACCGCCCGGCACCGGAATACGGCGCCTACGGCCCGACTCCGACTCAGCCGGAGCCCCAGCAGCCGCAGCCGACCCAGCAGCAGAATCAGAACACGGGCAACGGCGGCAACCCGTTCTTCAACGGCAACCCGTTCATGACGCGCCCGACGGACGACGCCTCACAGCAGAATCGCCAGAACGGCAACACGCCCTACGGTTTCCCGTTCGGCCCGCAAGGCCCGAACGGCGGCCAGGATCAGGGCATGGCTCAGCCGGAAGACGGCGGCAACGCGTCTCGCGGCGGAAGCTCCGCGGCCAGCCACATCGTGACCGCAGTGGTGGCCGCCCTGGTGGCCGCGGCGCTGTGCCTCGGCGTCGGATACTTCGCGCTCACCTATGGTTGGGTGAGCACGCCGACGACGACATCGCTGACCAACGTCCAGTCGAACAAGTCCGGTACCGGCAGCGCCACCGCCAAGACGGGCGAGGCCGCCGACTGGAAGACCGTGGCGAGCGAGGTCTCCGGCTCCGTCGTGTCGATTCAGGCGGCGCTGAGCAACGGCACCGCCAAGGGGTCGGGCGCGATCGTGAGCGCCAAGGGCTACATCGTCACCAACAACCACGTGATCTCCGGCGCCCAGCAGATTCAGGTGACGCTGTCCAACGGGCAGATGTACACCGCTCAGGTGGTCGGCACCGACACCACCACCGACCTGGCGGTCATCAAGCTCGACAACCCGCCGAGCGACCTGAAGGCTGTGGAATTCGCCGACTCCGACAAGCTCGCCGTCGGCGAGGACGTCATGGCCATCGGCAACCCGCTGGGCTATGACGACACCGCCACCACCGGCATCGTGTCCGCGCTGAACCGCCCGGTCACCGTGACCGATGACTCCGGCTCCGACATCGTCACCAACGCGGTGCAGATCGACGCGGCCATCAACCCCGGCAACTCGGGCGGCCCGACGTTCAACGCCGCCGGCCAGGTGATTGGCATCAACTCGTCGATCGCCTCCACCGCGACCTCCAGTGATTCCGCCGGCTCCATCGGCATCGGCTTCGCGATTCCGTCGAACCTCGTCAAGCGCGTGGCCAACGAGATCATCAAGGACGGCAAGGTCAAGCACGTGGCCCTCGGCGTGACAATCACCACCGGCACGGTCGAGGCGGACGGCGTGACCCGCGCCGGCGCCAAGGTCACCGCGGGAACCTCCGGCTCCGCCGTGGTGTCTGGCAGCCCCGCCGACAAGGCCGGCCTGAAGGTGGGCGACGTCATCGTGGCGTACGACGGCAACGCGGTGAGCAGCACGTATTCGCTGCTCGGCTATGTACGTGCGTCGGCGCTTAACGACAAGGTGACGTTGACCATCGTGCGCGGCGGCAAGACCATGGACGTCGAGGTGACGCTCGACAAGGAGGAGTCCGCGGTGAATGGCTCCGGCAACTCGAACTCGAACAACAACCAGAACAACCAGAACAACCAGAACAACCAGAATGGCAACGGCCAGAACGGTAACGGCAATGGCAACGGCAATGGCAACGGCAACGGCAACGGCCAGAACGGTAACGGCAATGGCAACGGCAACGGCCAGAACGGGTACGGCAACAACGACTACGGCAACGGCGGGTTCTCCGATCCGTTCGGCCTGTGGTAAATTCCGCTCCCGAAGCCGCTGACGCTGCCTGACGGCTGACATTGCCCGGCAGTTGACATGGCTCGATGATGGAGGGGCCGGTGCGCTTGCGCCGGTCCCTCCACTTGTGTCTGCGGCCATGTTCCCGCGTGACGTTGGCGTGTCCTTTCGCAGTTGTTGCTAGAGTTAGTCGAAGACGTGGATGGCATGTGCCGCCGCGCAACATAATCGAACGAACAATTGAATATCGAATAATCTTTTTACGCCGTGTATCGCCTGCCCTCGCCGTTTTAGGCAGTGCTGCCGATGGGTTAACAAGGCGTGGGTCGCATGCCGTTCGTGATTCCGCGCTTGTTGCTGGGATGACGGATGGTCCGTATACGAGCGTAAGGAGATACGATGCGTAAGTTCATCTATCTTTGCAGTCATCTGTGTGTTCAAGTGCCGCTGTTGCCGATTGCCGTGCTCACGGTCATTCCGCTTGCCGTGTGCCCGTCATGGCGCCCGTGGGGAGCGGCGGATATTCCTGTACTGGGCAATCCCGGCGTGGGCCAGTGGATTGTCATCATCGTGGTGGCGTACACGATCATCGACACCGTGCGCGGCATGATCGACGATTTGCGGCATGGCCGGGTCGGTGTGGATCTGCTGGCTGTCGTGGCGATCGCCGCCACGGTCGCCGTGCAGGAATACTGGGCGAGCTGGGCCGTGGTGCTGATGATCTCGTCCGGCGAAGCCATCGAGGAATACGCCCAATCCAAGGCCGAAAGCAGCCTGACCGCGCTGATGACGGCCGCGCCCCAGACCGCGCACGTCGTGCGATGGCCCGGCGTGGACGTCGCTGGTGTCAACACCGGCGACGGCAGCTCCGACGACCGGTGCGACGGCTTCCGCAAGGTCGCCGCTCTGCCGTCTTCCGCCGCCAGCGGGTCGTCCGACGCTGCGACTTCCCACTATGACACCGTTGCCGTGGAATCCGTCACCCCCGGCGATGTGCTGATTGTGCTGCCCGGTGAAACCGTGCCGGTGGATGGCGAGCTGTTGTCCGGATCCGCCACGCTCGACCTGAGCAACATCAACGGTGAGCCGGTGCCGCGCGGAGTGTTCGCGGGCGCCCGCGTCATGTCCGGCGCGGTGAACGGCTCGACCACGCTGACCATGCGTGCCACCGAAGCCGCCAGCGACTCGCAATACCAGCGCATTCTCGCGCTCGTCGCGGCCGCGCAGGATTCCCGCCCGGCGGTGGTGAAGACCGCCGATGTGCTGGCAGTGCCGTTCACGGTGCTCGCACTGGCGATCGCGGCCGTGGCATGGTTGGTGTCCGGCGTGCCGACGCGCTTCGCTCAGGTGCTGGTGCTGGCGACCCCTTGCCCGTTGCTGATCGCCGCCCCCGTCGCGTATGTGGCGGGAACCGGCCGACTAGCCAAGTCGGGAATCCTGATCAAGACACAGGACGTGCTGGAGAACCTCGGCCGCGTCACGCACGTGTTCTTCGACAAGACCGGCACGCTGACCGTGAAGCAGCCGCAGGTGACCCGCGTCGAGATGCTGCCCGGTGCCGGCACCCACCTCAACGAGGACCACGTACTGATGATGGCGGGCGTGGTCGAGACCTATTCCGTGCACATCCTCGCCAAAGGCATCGCGAAGGCCGGCACGGAAGCTCTGTCCCGGCTGCATCGGCGGTTCGAGGAGGGGCAGCGGCTATGCCCGCAGCCCGATGCGGACTGGCCTGGTCACGGGCGCGATTATCCGGTCGTCAAGCACATTGATGAAGACGCCGGGAAAGGCATCTCCGGCGAAGTGAATGGGCATAAGGTGCGTGTAGGCAGACTGTCTTTCGCGGCCTCAAGCGAAGATGGGTTCCTGCCGGTTGAGCGGATCGTCCCGGGCCGGGCCACGACTGATGGAGACCGGCGGTCCGGAAAACAAGGTGAGGGGCGGCTTGCGGACGAGATCCGTACCCGTTTCGGCATGCTCGCGCCGGATGAAATGGCCTCGTACGTGTCGGTCGACGGTCATCTCATCGCCCGGATCGTCCTGCGTGACGTGCCGCGCGCGAACGCCAAGTCGGCGCTCGCGAGCCTGCGCGGTCTCGGCGTCGCCAAGCTGTCCATGCTGACGGGAGACAAACGATCCTCCGCCGCCATCATCGCCAGTGAGGTCGGCATCGACGACGTGCATGCGGAATTGTTCCCCGAAGATAAGGTCACCGCTGTCACGACCGCGACCGTGACGCCATCGCGCGGCGTGACGATGATGGTCGGCGACGGCGTGAACGACGCGCCCGTGTTGGCCGCCGCCGATATCGGCATGGCCATGACGGACGGCACGTCGACTGCGGCCTCGGAGTCCGCGCAGGTGGTGATCCTGAACGACGACATCGCCGCCGTTCCACGGGCCATCGCCATCGCCCGCCGCACCAAGCGTGTGATGCTGCAAGCCGTGCTGGCCGGTCTCGCGCTGGCCCTGATCGGCATGGTTGCGGCGGCGTTCAACTTGATTCCCGTCGTGGTCGGCGCTTTTCTGCAGGAAGCCATCGACGTGGTAAGCATCCTCTGGGCGCTCACCGCGCTGCTTGACCGTGACTGACGGGCCGTGGTCGACCGGTCGCGCCCGTCGCCGGACGATCGGGCGAGAACGAATGTGACATTCGACAACAATGGGGGCAATGCCGGGAAATCCCGCCGTTGCCCCCTTCCGTGATTCGGTGGCTTGCGATAACCTATAACGCGTGACTGAATCTGAGAACAATGAACTTCGTATCGCCGTGATCGGCGCCGGTCCCGCTGGCGTCTACTCCTCCGACATCTTCCTGCGCCAGCTGAAGAAGCTCGGCGAGGAGCTGGGTCTGGGCACCAAGGCCCGCATCGACCTGTTCGAGAAGCTGCCGGTCCCGTTCGGCCTGGTCCGTTACGGTGTGGCCCCCGACCATCCGAGCATCAAATTCATCGCATCCGCGCTGGAGAAGACGCTCGACAACCCCGACATCCACCTCTACTGCGACGTGGAATTCGGCAAGGACGTGACCCTGGACGACCTGCTGGCGCGTTACGACGCCGTGCTGTTCGCCACCGGCGCCGTCAAGGACAAACCGCTGAACCTGCCGGGCGCCGACCTCGACGGCGTGTACGGCGCCGCCAAGTTCGTCGAATGGTATGACGGATACCCCACGGGTGCGCGCGAATGGCCACTTTCGGCCGAGAACGTCGCCGTGATCGGTGGCGGCAACGTGGCGATGGACGTCGCGCGCGAGCTCATGCGCAACGCCGACGACCTCAAGGCCAAGACCGACATCCCCGACAACGTCTACGAAGGCATCCAGGGAAACAAGGCCAAGGTGCTGCATCTGTTCATCCGCCGTGGCGTCGCCCAGGCCAAGTTCAGCGTGCAGGAACTGCGTGAGATGGAGAAGCTGCCCGGCGTGCAGCTCATCATCAACGAGGACGACTTCGAGCTGGATGACGACACGATCGAAGAGGCCGGCAAGGACAAGCTGACGCGCCAGATGGTCGAGGAGCTGTTCACCATCCGCGAGATGGCCGAAGACATGGAAGATGACGGCGACGTCGATTACGAGGGCAACCCCGCAGATCGCAAGTATTACGTGCACTTCAACTCCGCTCCCACCGAGATCCTCGGCAAGGACGGCAAGGTCGCGGGCATCCGCGTGGAGAAGACCGAGACCGGCGCCGACGGCAAGATGCACCGCACCGGCGAATTTGAAGACTACCCGGTCGAGGCCGTGTACCACGCAATCGGCTACAAGCCCGCCGAAGCGCCCGGCATCACCTATGACGAGAAGGGCGCCCACCTGGCTAACGCGAACGGCGATGGCCGCATCACCACCGAGGCCGCCGGCGGTGACGTGCGTGAACGCCTGTATGCCACCGGGTGGGCCAAGCGCGGGCCGGTCGGCCTGATCGGCTCCACCAAGTCCGACGCGTTGATGATCGTCACCAACATGCTGGAAGACCTCGCCAAGGCGGCCGAAGGAGGCCGTGTGGCCGTCGACCGCGACCCCGAGTCCATTGACCGCCTGCTCGCCGAGCGCGGTGTCAAGCCGATTGACTTCGCCGGTTGGAAGAAGGTCGACGCCTTCGAACGCTCCGAGGGCGCGAAGGAAGGTCGCGAGCACAAGAAGGTCGTCGAGCCGGATCAGATGCGTGAGCTTGCTCACGCCTGAGCGACCTGTAGCGCGACTCGTATACATCGATCAAGCCGCCTCCCGCGTGACATTGCGGGCGGCGGCTTGTTTTTGCCCGTACTTGTATCATCCCGTGCCTCCGGAATCATTTCATTGTGCTCAAGGCGCATATCCAGCCAACTGTCAGACAGTGAATTTAGTGTGTGGGCTATGGACGGTAAATTGCATGTGCGCGGCCACTTCAACGGCCTGAAAACGACGCTGCTCTTTGCGTTGATGTGGGCCATCATCATGTTGATCTGGTGGGCCACCGGCGGTGACCGCGGCACGCTGGGCGTATATATCGTCATCGGTCTGGTCTCCACGTTCAGCACGTACTGGTTCTCCGACAAACTCGCCATCGCCTCGATGGGCGCCCGCGCGGTCACCGAGCAGGAAGCTCCCGCACTGTACCGCATCGTGCGCGAACTCAGCGCCAAGGCCGGCAAGCCGATGCCTCGCATCTACGTCGCCCCGACCATGAGCCCCAACGCGTTCGCAACGGGCCGCAACGAGCGCCACGCAGCCGTATGCTGCACGCAAGGCATCCTCAACATACTCAACGAGCGCGAGATTCGCGGCGTCCTCGGCCACGAGCTCATGCACGTGTACAACCACGACATCCTCACCTCCGCCATAGCCTCCGCACTGGCGACCATCATCACGTATCTGGGATACTCGCTCATGTATTTCGGCGGCGGTCGCAGCAACGACCGTGACAACTCCTCCGGCGCCTTCGGTCTGATCGGCGCGCTGTTGAGTGCGATTCTCGTGCCGATCGGCGCCTCTCTTGTCCAGATGGCCATCTCCCGCACCCGCGAATTCGACGCCGACGAGGACGGCAGCCGCCTGACCGGCGACCCCGAAGCGCTCGCCTCCGCCCTGAACAAGATCTCCTACGGTGCTCAGACCAATCCGATGCCGAAAACCGCGGGCACGCAGTCGGTGTCATCCATGATGATCGCCAACCCGTTCTCCGCGCGCGGATTCTCGAAGCTGTTCTCCACGCACCCACCTACCGACGAGCGCATCAGCCGGCTCATGCAGATGTCGCAGGAGATGCGCAATTCCGGCATCGGCGGCGGCAGCCCGCATTACTTGTACTAGCTTCGTTGCGCAAGGCTCGCGGGCATCGCCGTCATGTGATACACTGACGACTTGTGCACAAGGCACTGCGGATGTAGTTCATCGGTAGAACGAAAGCTTCCCAAGCTTTAAAGGCGGGTTCGACTCCCGTCATCCGCTCCATTTCGCATCGTTGCAAAACCGCCGTTTTCCCTTGTGCGAGTAGGGGTGAGCGGCTTTTCTGTTTAACACTGTTTTTCACTGTTTTTCCTCGTTTTTCCGTGAGAATGTGGGCAAAATGTGGGCAAAAATAGGGTGCCGAGAATGGTGTGGATACGGTGTGTCGGGGTTCCTCCGGCTTGACATTGTAACCCGTTTGGGTTACAATGGAGGAGTCGGCAAGGAAAGGAGGTGAACATGCAACAGGTCACGGAGCTGCTGAAGGCGGCGGGCGAATTTCTCGCCGGGCTCGGGGCGGTCATAGCACCCATAGCCACGGTGGTGATTGCCCTCCACCGGAAGCCCGAACCGCGCAGGCCGCCACGGAGGCGGCGCAGGCGGTGAGGAAAGGGCCTTCCGAATATCCCAACTATCCGGAAGGCCCGGCTCCCATCCTATCGCATGGGACATCATGAACGACAGACTGGGATTATGCTCGCTGGTCATGGCGCTCGGCGCGTTCGCCGCCGGGTTGTCCGGACACTCGATACCGGCAGGCGTGCTGGCGCTGTGCGCCGGGACGCTCGGATACCTGGCGGGGAGGCGGAACGGATGACGTTCGCGGATATGCTGGATGAACGGGGGATGCGGCAGTCGCAGATCGCGCGCGCCGCCGGACTTACCAGACAGCGGGTCAACGAGTGGGTCAGGGGCGTGCGCGACCCGAGGCTCATGGCGCTCGGCACGGCCAGAAGAGTGGCGGACGCGCTCGAGATGACGATCGACGAGTTCGAGTCCCGCCTCTGACGCAGATATGCAGAAGCGCCCCTCGGCTCCATGCATAGGAGTCGAGGGGCGCTTGTGTTTAGAATCTGCCGGTGTTGAGGCGGCTTTGGAGTGCTCGGGCGGTGCCGGGTCCGAACCATGAGTCCTGCGCGACGCCGAGGTGTTTCTGCAGGGCGCGGATGGTGGCGGGGCCGAGGAGTCCGTCGGCGGTGAGGTTGAGCTTGCGTTGGACGGCGCGGATGAGGTTGGATCCGCCGCCACCGTAGCGCACGCACGAGTCCACGAGCGCGGGTCGGCCCCATGTCCGGCCGTCCGGCCTGTACTGGCCGCTGATGATGCCGTCCACGCTGGTGCCCATGACCTGCTGCCAGCGGCGGATGGTGGCCGGCCCGCAGGAGCCGTCTACCGTGAGCCGGCCCGTGCCGCCGCTGGATGCGGTGCCGCCGCCGGACGACGTGGCGCCGCCACTGTAGGCGGGGCGCAGGATGGCGGCGATGGTGTTCCATGCGCGGGTGCGGCGTGCTACGCGCCCGTTGTTGGTGTTGCCCTCGATGGTCTGGATGTACGAGCCGTGGTTGGCTTCCACGAAGCCGATGTGGTCCACCACGCCGCCGTCCCAGTTGAATATCACGATGTCGCCGGGTTTGGCGCTGCGCGTGCTGACCGCGCGGGAGCGTCCCGCGCTGAGCACGTATGGCACGTAGGCGGCGGGCAGTCCCGGGAACGCTTGGCCGGCACGGCTCATGACCCAGCTGACGAACATCGCGCAGAACGGGACGCCCGACGCGCCATAGTATGAGCCGTGGGATTGGGCGTACCAGCGCCCGTACTTCGTGCCCGGCTGCGGGTCGGTCCAACGGGAATAGCCGATTTCGCCCGCCGCGATGCGCAGGACTTCACTCGCCGTCGCCATAGGACACCTCCTCGATGGGTGCCACGTCAGCGGTCGCGTCGGCTCCCCTGGAGTCGGACACCGCGTAGGCCGCCTGAGCTGTCCCGGTCGTGGCGTCGGTGGCGGTGGCGATGATATTGGCTTTGATCGCGTTGGTGAGCTGCTGTCCCTGCACGGCGGCACCGGTCAGGTTGTTGTTGCGCCACCACGCGTACACGGATGCGATGACGGCGATGACGCCGGTGATCGCCGTGCTCACCTGATCGGTGGTGAACGGGAGCTGGCTGATGCCGGCGATGCTCAGGCCGGTCTGCGCGACGCTGAATAATTGGACGATGAGCAGGATGATCGCCTTGGTGCGTTCCACGGTCAGGCCGGGAATCGCCGGGCCGGTGGCCTTGTGGTCGGCCACGCCGGTGGTGTTTGCCATAATGGTTCTCCTTACAAAAGAAGCCCCACGGGTGTGGGACTTAGGTCAGTCGGTTTTATAGAGGCGGACGCTCAGATGGGCGTCCGCGTAGGTGACGCCGAACATCGTGGCCGGCATCGGAAGCCACCGTCACAGGTGCTCCCGCACGGTGACGGGCGCATCAACCTACTGGGTGTCAGCCCGGATGGTCAATGTGGCCGTGCCGGGCTTGACGCCGTTGATGGTGATGCTCATGATGGCTTTCCTCCCGGCCGGGGCGCAATGGGCGCATTCTGGATATCGTTGTTGACCTGGGTGCCGTGGCCGTTGCCGCCCAATCCGTGATAGGCGTCGTAGACACGTTGGGCGCGGAGTTTGAAGTCATTGTCGGCGACGCCGTGGTGGTCGTGCACCATCGTGTCCTGCTGCTGTTCGAGCTTGCACAGCAGAAGCGTGCGCAGCGCCTCGTCTACGAGTTTTTCGTGTTCGCAGCCGCGCCTCATGTCGGCCATCAGCTGCTCATGCTCCGCCCTTCGGGTCTCCTCGTCGGCGATCTGCGAGCGCAGGTTTTTGAGTTGGTGCCAGAGGCCGGCGGCTATGGCGCTGATGGCGGCGATGAGGAGGCCGGCGACGACGCTGGCGATGATGTCGTCAGCCATGTGGCTCCTCTCTGACGGGATGTCGCATTGGCGATCCTCTCTGTGTGTGGTGGTGGAATCCCACGGTGCGTTGGTATTGGTTAATACGGGTGGTCGGTGGCGGCGAACACCAAAGGCAGGCCGATTTCGTCGAGCATGCCCGGCAGTTCGCCGTCCGCGTATCCGCAGACGCTCCGCGCAACCTACGCCACACGTTCGGCACGTTGGCTATCAAGGCCGGAACCGACATCAGCGTGGTCGCGCGACAGCTCGGACACTCCGACATCCAAACCACCGCACGGTATTACCTCAAGCCCGATCTGAGCGTCCTCAAGGATATGCAGAAGGCATGGCAGAAACTCATATTGACCTGCTGAATAGCTTTCCGTAACCCTGTACAATGCGAAGGGCTTCACGGTCATCCGCGCCGGCAGCAATCAGGGTTGTGTAGGCTCGCTCTGCTATCCGGTCGTCTAATCAACGATCAAGCGGTACCGTGATGCAGCCCTCGACCCAACCGCCTTTGCCGAGCGTCATCTTCGCGGCCGAGCGAAGGCTGATCTCGTTGCCAGCGGTCTGCACCTCGACGCCATGAAGCCCCACGCTCGAATTGGACACCGTGGCGCAATGCACCTCGAACGCGGCCTCCAATCCAGTCGGAAGCCTGAAAAGCTTGGACGTATCCCATATCCTCGGGGCAGTCCAGTCCGTGTTGACTCGAATGGCATGAAACGCGACGATCAACATCCCGCCGACAAACGCGGTGCGATAATCCACGTCCCAGTTAGCGTTTGGTTTCGTGAGGGTTACGGAATCACACAGTTTCGACATGGGAGGCAGCTGTTTGATGAGCATGACCGGCGTGCCGGGCGTGATCCCGCTGATCGGGATGCGGGCGATCGGGATCCACGCCGTGTCGGAGGCCGAGTGGATGCTGCCCGACGGGACGGTCGGGTCGGCGGCCGTACCGGTGTTTGGCGTGCCTTTGAGCACGGCGATGGCGGCGGTCTCGATGTTCTGATCGTTCCGTGTGTATTTGAGGCAGACGAGGTCGTTGCGGTTCTGGCCGCTCATGCCGCTTTCGATGGTCGCGGTCTCGGCCTCGGTGACGCGCGCGTATCGTCCTTCGACCACGAGGTTGAGGACGGGGATCAGCGCGTGATTCGCATCCTGCATGGTCACCGTGGGGAAAGTGCCGTCGCTGCCCTGCAGCAGGTAGCTGCCGTTGCCGATGACCCCGGCCTGCATGGCGCCCATGTCGCCGCTGGTGATGTGCAGTGTGCCGCCCTTGCCTGTGATGAGCGTGGTGGTCATGTCAGCCCTTTCCCTTGGTAAGCCATGCCGTGTAGGCCGCGTCCTGCGTGGCGGCGAGTTTCTTGAATTCCTGCTGGCATGAGGTGCATGCCAGCGCCTCCTGCGTCACTCCGTCCGCGGTGGTGTGTTTGATCTGGTGCCAGTCGCTCGACGTGCGCGGATCCCCTTCGGTGAGGTATGCGCTGTCGTGGCAGCGGTCGCATGTGTATTTGGTGATGTTCGTGGTTTTTGCCATGCTGTTCCTTTCAGGCGAGTCTTTGCCAGACGTGTCCGCCGATGATGGTGTGGATTTCCTTCCATGTGCCGCCATGGTCGTTGGGGGTGCCGGCGACGCACCAGTAGAGCGAGCCGATCGGGTGTGCGGCGAGGAAGGATGCCTCTGTCGCGCTGGATTGTGCGGTGATGGTGCCGTCCGGTCCGACGGTGATGGTCCTGCCATCGGGTTTGACGCCGCCGAGGGTGGCGGTGGATGCCACTGGCAGCGTGTACTTGTTCGCGGCGGACTGGATGCCGTCGAGCTTCTTCTTGTCTGCGGCGGCCATGAGCCCGTCCGCCGATGATGTGGCCTGTGCGACGGTGATGGCAGCCGTCTCGTCGTTGCGGGTCACTGTGACTGGAGCCGACGCAGTGATGTCCAAGATTCGCGCCTGCGCCGCGGCCAACGCGTTCTGCGCCGTGGTGGTGGCCGTGTCGGCTTTTACGCCGGCCTGTTTGGCGAGGTCTCTGGCGCCTCCGATTTCGGCCGCGGCGTCGCTTGCGGCCTTGTTGGCTTCGGTGGCGGTTCTGCGGACCGTTTCGAGGTCTGCGGCGGTCACATCGGCGCTGAACGTCCAGTTGGAGAGGGTGAGGCCGCTGCCGGCGTAGTAGGCGTGGCCGTCTCCGGAGCTTGATCGACCGCCGCCGGTCTCGCCGGTCGATTCCGTGGACGCGGTGGTCGCCTCGTAGGTTACGGTCGGGATGCCGTCCTTGACTTTGATGATCTTCTTGGTGATCTCGGCGGTGACCCTGATGCCGGTGGTGTTGTCGCGGCCGGTCACGGTGTCGCCCACGTCGAGGTCGATGCCGCCGGTAACGTCGAGGTCGATGCCGCCGGTAACGTCCACGTCGATGCTGCCTGTATCTCGCAGCTCCTGGAGCTTTGTCTTGCCTTTGGTCTCGAGTTCGGCGGCGTCGGCGTTGCTGAGCTCGTAGACGCTTGCGCGCTCGTCCGCGCCTTTGATGGTCTGCGTGTGGCTGAGCGTGCCTTGCTGGTCGGCGTACCAATGGACGACGATCCTGTCCTTGAGTTCGCCTTTGCCGAGGCAGATCAGGTGATTGATCGGATGCGAGGCGAGTGTCGCGTCGAAGTCGATGAGGTCGGAGTCGATGAGGTCGCCGGCGGCCGTGATCGGCGGCGCGTCGACTGTCACGCCGTTCTGCGCTGCGGTGATGCGCAGCCGCAGTCCTGATGCGCGCAGCATCTTGGACAGGCCGTTCCACGCGTCGCAGTACCGGTCGAACCGCCAGTTTGCGTTTTTGGACGCGCCTTCCGTGACGGTGATGATGTCCTGCAGCCCGATACGGGAGATGACGGTGCGCAGGAGCGTGCCGATCGTGCCGCTCACGGTCAGGTAGTCCTTGCCCTTGTCGGGTTCGAGGATCTTCGAGGCGAGCAGGCCGTGCCAGTCGCGACCGTGGTAGGTGAGCTCGCCCTCGCCGCCGGTGACGCTGGTCTTCACGTCGTCGACGATGCCGCCCCAGCCTGTCCCGTCGACCCACCATCGGCAGCCTGGTTTCAGGCGTGCCGGGCATTGGAGTTCGAAGTCGTTCTCCCCCGACCCGTATGCCAGGTCGAGCGTCCATGAGGCGTACGAGCCGGACGGCGTGCCGTTCGTGTCGGTGACGATCAGGTCCATGGCGGTTCGCTCCTCTCTTCGATGGCGGTCAGGTCGAATTCGAATCCGCCAGTCCAGCCGATCGTGCTCGTGCCGGGGGGAAGCGGTTCGAAGATGTAGGTGCCGGATCCGCGTCCGGTGCCGCGCACGGCCTTGGCGAAGAGGTTCGTGCGCAGGCCGGTGTCGGAGATCATGATGACGGTCCTGGCGTCAGCGGTGCCGTCGATTTCGAGTCTGCTGCCGGCCGGAATGGTCGCGTCGACCTCGTACTGGTTGGGGCCGATGATGACGTACGGGTTGACGCATGGGCCGAAGATCGTGAGGCGTATCGGCTGCGGCATGCCGCTCGTGTTGGCCACGGTGTCCAGAATGCTCATGCCGCCGTAGTCGTGCGGATAGTCGTGCGGGTAGTCAAGTCCGCTGCCGGCGTCGGTTCGCGGATCGTGATGCGTGGTGGTCTCCCTCCGCCACACGCCGTCCAGGAGCACGACGGTAAGCTGCGTCTCGACCATCGTGGGCGTGATGGTCTGCGGTTCCGCCTTGACCACGTAGGCGCGAGTCGTCCACCCGTCCGCGTCGAACGTGCCGGGCGTTCCGGCGGCCACGTCCGCGTCGAACAGGCGGCGAGTCGAATCCACCTTCTCGGGGCAGCGGACATAGGTTAGGTCAAGCTCGGCCTCGCGCGCCGTGCGACTTACTCCGGTTAGACTCCGGTATCCGAGGGTGTACGACCATTCGCGGCCGCGCAGCCCCTCCGCCGTCTGAGCCCAGATATCGGGCCCTTCCAGTGGGATCGTCTCACCGGTCGAGGCGCACACATAACTAAGCGATCGCATTTCGTATCACCCTTCCGAGTTCACGACCATCGACTTCGATGCCGAGTTTCTCCATAATCAGTGGCATATCCGCGTGCAGCGCGCGCAGTTCCGACAGGAGTTCGCCGAGCAGTTCGCCAGATAACGGTTCGCCGCCAGTCGAGACGGAGGCTCTGGTCGGGCTCAGACCGTAGCCGGCGGCTACATCGGGAGTCGTGAACCGTGTGGAGGCGATGTCCGAGGCCATGCCGTTCATGCTGGACATGACGGCGGCTTGGCTGTTGCTGATGCCCTGGGCGAGACCGAGACCGATGTTCCGACCTATCTGGTCGCGGAACAAACGTGACGGCGAGTGGATGCCGAGAAAGTTCTTCACGCCGGAGATGGCATTTTTCACGCCGCCGAGAATGGCGCTGCCAACTTTGCCGATGCTGCCCGTGATGCCGCTGATAATGCCATGCACGATCTGCGAGCCGATGGACACCATGCGTCCCGGTATGGATGCAAGCGTGTTGACCAGATTGCTCAGGAACTGCTGGCCCGCGCGAAGCGCGCCGGATGCCATGCTGCTGGCGAACGAGCCGACCGCGCTTATCGCGCCGGAAAGCCCGGCACCGATGCGTCCGGGCACCTGCGAGATGTAGGAGCCGATGGACGAGAGGAACCGGGAGCCGGCGTTGACCGCGTTCGACGCCATCCGGCCGACGAAGCTGGCTGCGGCGCTTACGGCCCCGCTCAGCCACGAGCCGACGTTCGCCGGAAGCCGGGAGATGAACGTGCCCACGTTGCTGAGGAACCGGGAGCCTGCGGAAAGCGCGTTGGCACCCATCTGCGCGGCCCAGCTCGCCACCGACGCAACCGTGGAGGTCAGCCAGTTCCAGATATTGCCCGGCAGTTGCACAAAGAACGTGCCGAGGTTCGCGAGAAACTGCTGGCCCGCAGAAATCGCCTGAGAGCCGAGCTGCGCGGCCCACAGCACCACGAACGTGATGCCATAGGCGAGCCAGTAGGCTATCGTCGCCGGAAGATTCATGAGGAAGTTCGCTATGTTCGAGACGAACTGCTGTCCCGCCTGCAACGCCGACTGGCCGAAGCTCACCGCCCACGTGCCAATCGACGTAATCAGGTTCGACAACGCCGTCCCGATCGCGGAAGGCAGTTGCTGGAACCATTGAATGACAGACTGGAACGCGTTAGGAAGCGTCTGCGTGAAGAAGTTGGCGATGTTCTGGCCGAGATTGGTGACGAAATCGACCGCTTTCTGCCATGCGGAGGAGATGAACGACGTGAACGCCGCCCACACCTTGCGGCCTACCTCGGTCTGTGTGCAGAACCAGACAAGCGCGGCCACGAAGGCCGCGACGCCGGCGACGATCGCGCCGATGGGGTTTGCGGCTATGACGGCGTTGAACGCGCCCTGCACGGCGGTCGCCGTCTTCGTGGCCATGCTCCATGCGGTCTGTGCGGTCTTGACGAGGCTCAGCCCTCCGGCCATCTGTTTGAGCATGGCGACCGGGCCGCCCAAGTCCATCATGAGCATGATGCCGTTGCTGACGCCCTTGGCGGCGGTCGTCACCGTGTTCATGGTTCCGGTGAGCGCCTGTAGACCGCTGTTGAGCGCCTGATAGCCCTTGACTGCGGCGAACGCTGTGCCGATGCCGATGATGATGGGCGCGAGTTCCTTGCCGTGCTGGACGAACCAGTCGAGCGTGTCGGCGACGAGTTTGATGCCGTTGGCGAGACCGTCTGGGGGAATCATGTGCGCCCAGTCGATGACCATGTTGACGACGCCCATGATCGCGTCCCTGAGTCCGTTCCACAGGCTTTTGAACATGGACAACGCCCCGTTGTCCTTCAGCGCCTGCCAGAGCTGTCCGAGCCAGTTCTTCACGCCGGTGACCATGCTCGCGGCGGCGTCTCCCACCTTGCCGAACTGGCTCGAGAAACCGTTGATCGCGCCGGCGATGTTCTCCACGCCGACCGCTTCCACGACCTTCTGCACGGCCTTGGCGACACGGTTCTGCACGTTCTCCATGGCCGTGCCGATGCCCTGAGTCGCGTCCTTGGCCTGCTGCGCGAACGAGGCGTATTTGCCGAAACCGTTCTGGTTCAGTTCCATGACCTTCTTGTTGAAATCATCGAAACCGATTGACCCGTTTTTCATGGCCTCATACAGGTCGTTTGAGTTCTTCCCTGCGCCCAGCATGGCCTCGGCGACCTGATTGAGCTGGCCGGGCATCGCGGCCTGAATCGAACGCCATGCCTGCATATCGACCTTGCCGGCGCTCAGCATCTGCGTGTACTGGGTGAGCGCGTTCTCCTGCTCCATGGTCGAAGCGCCGCCCGCAAGCATCGCGTTGTTGAACGCGAGGGCGATGTTCGTGGCCTGATCCAGATTGCTGGTCAATGGGGCGAGCTGCTGCACCATGCCCGTCATCGCCGAACTGGTGGTGGGCAGGCCGTCGAGCGCGCTCGAGATCTTCTTGATGGAGGCGGCCGCGTCCTCGGAACTGTAGCCGAGGTTCTTCATGACCTTCGGGAAGTTGTTCATCTGGTCGGCGCGCGAGATCGCGGAGTTCAGGCTTCCCGTGACCACCGAGGCTACCTTGGAGAACGCGGTGGAGGCGATGCCGGCGACCGCGCCCACCTTCGCCGCGAAACCGACGGAGAGGCCCGAGCCGATGCTCTGGCCGGCCTTCTGCCCGGTGGATTTCGACGGCCCGTTGAACGCGTTCTCGATGGCCTTGCCTACGCCCTTCATGCTGGGCACGATCTGCACGTACGCCTGAGCCAGCTGGTATGCCATGACCATTCCTCTCTATACGTCCGTGAAGCCGCGGCTCATGAACGCGTCGAGCTGTTCGATGGTCAGGGCCATGGGCTTGATGGTGCGCGTCCTGCGCGTGGCTTCCCCGGAGTCCTCCGGCTTGGAGGGGTTCGCGACGGCATGGCCGCTTCCGTTGCCGGGTCGTGGCAGCGGTTCGGGTTGTGGGCCGCGTTTCTTCGGGTCGGCGTTGCCCCACATCCACATGTTCATCTGGTCGATCAGCGTGGTCATCAGATACTGGTCAAGCGTCCACGCGGCCGGGGCGTCCAGCTTCTGCCAGATAAGGGAGCCGGCGGGCAGGTTCGCGGCAAACGCGGCCGTCTCCAACGGGTCCAGCTCGTAGATGCCGAGCCCATATACGCGCCTCATGTCCGCCGCCAGCTGGTCGGGGCAGCGGACGAGCAGGTATACGAGCGTCAGGAGTTTGGGAAAGCCTTGCTCATCTCCTCGAACAGTTCGTTCAGGAAGGCTCCCATGGTTTCGCCGTCGATACGACCGTCAGCGCCTCGTAATTCGTTCTTGACCTTGCCGTATGAGTCGCCGAGAAGTCGGCGCAGGAACGGGATGATCTGCAAGGCGTTGCCCTCCGGGTCGGCCTGAAGGTCATAGAGAGATTCCACGAACTCCCAATCGTCCAGCACCTTCGGGTCGATGGTCAGGGAGATTCCCTTGACGGTGACGGTGCGCGGCTTGCCCTGCGCGGGCCTGTGATCCTGCGGACGGTTGCCGGGGACGTTGTTGCTGGCGGTATTACCGTAACGATGATGACGGTTTCGTGACATAATGACTTCTCCAAAAAACCATGGACGACTTCGAGGGTTGAAAAAATGAGGGTTCCCGCGTCGCGGGGAAGTCGTCGAACGCATGACGCGGGAAGAACCGTTATTCGGCGGCCGGGGTCCCTTCGCCGGTTTCGGCGGTCTCGTCGCCGTTGACCGGATCAATGACCTTGCCGACCAGGGCCTCGGTGACGGCCACGCTACGGGACTCGGCGATGCCGACGTATTCGATGGCGGTGACGCCGGAGCCCATGTCGTTGGCGGAGACGGTGATGTCGTACACCTGCGGGTCGCCGGCATGCACCTGACGGTCGCCGAACTCGGCGCGGGTCGCGTTGCCGATCACGAGACGGTCCTTGACGTCGCCGCTCATCGCGATTTCGAACACGAGCACGAAGTCCTCGTCGGAGGGCATCTGGTGTTTGATGGTCATGCTCTTGTCGGTGCCGGTGACCGCGGCCGAGTTATAGCGGAGCTTCGCGGACTCGGCTCGCAGCACTTCGAGCAGGGCGAACTGGTAGGACTCGGCGTAGCTGGTGATGATCTTCATCACGGTGGTACCGTTCGCGTCCTTGATCTCGGTGGCGTCGGTGTCGGTCGTGTTGGTCAGGCCGTCCTCGGACAGGTAGCCGAGCAGCTTGTACGCGGAGGGCAATGCGGTGGCGGAGTCGGTGGGCAGTGTGGTGCCGGCGGGTGCCCAGTAGGCGTAGCCGCCGACCTTGAACTTGCCCAACGACACCATGGTGGAATCGTTGGTTGTGGAATCAACCATGATTTACAGCCTTTCTAATCGTCTGATTTGATAATCAACTGGAGAATGATTTGGTAACGGGGCCGCCCGTCGGGCATGGGGAAATGCGTGCGCCCGGTGATGTCGATATCGGCGACCTCGGGCAGTTCGACGATACGTTTGAGCCGGGGGAGTATGAGTTTCGCCGCAGCCTCGGAGACCAGCCAGCGCGACTCGCCCCACACCTGCACCGCGATAAGCGGCAGGCTGCGAAACGGTTCGTCCGTGCCTCCGACCTGTTCGACGGTGACGAACGGCATCGGATGCGTGGCCGACGATCCGGCGGGCACGTCGAACATCGCCGGATATTCGGCCTTGATCGTCGGGTCCGCGTTGAGCCAGTCCATGACGAGTTTCTCCGCGTTCACGGCCATCAGCCGCCACCTCCCACTGCTTTGGCAAGCGTGTTGTGCAATGCGTTGTCGACGTGGGCCGCGTGGTTGGCCGGATAGACGTTCGCCGTGGCACCTTTGGGGCCGGTGCGCACGCTTGCCTCGTAACGCGGAACGTGATCCTCTCCGGCGGACACATGCACGTCACGCATGGCGGTGGAGTTGGCGCGTCCCGCGATTTTGTCGGCTTCGGCCTTGACAATGCGTGCGCCCTCGTTTTGGCGGTAAGCGAGGAACGCCGAATAATCGAGTCTCACGGTATTGGACATCAGCCCTTCGAATCCGTGACTTCGACCTTGAGGTTCCAGGCGGTCGGCTTCATGCCGCCGTCTAATGGCCTCGGGTCTCCGATCACCTTGTAGTCATGCTCGTCGATGCGTATGCTCGCCCCGCGCAGGCTCCGGTATGCGTAGCTGCGCGGGAACAGGCACGTGAACGCCACGGTCACTCCGTCAGGGTGCAGCGAATCGGTTGTATTCGACATGGCACCCGGCGAGACGAGCACGTTGCCCACCGATTCGATATCGTCCTTCGTGACGGGCGAGCCGCCCGGGTCGGTCTCGCCAGTGGGCGTGCAGCGCACCACTTTCACGGTCTCGCCCCTCATGACGCCTCCCCGTTCGACAGGTCGATGCTGTAGAAGCGTTGGCCGGTGAGCCCAAGCGCCTTCTTCTGTCCCTTGGACAGATAGAATTCGCCGCGAGGATTCGAGAAGGTCATCGACTGGGTGAAACTGCCCGCCGTGAGACTGAGATTGCTGGCACCGGTCGTATCGAAACCGGCGCCCTCGGTCTGCATGTCGGACGAGATCACATCCTTGGCGAGCTCGCAGGCGATGCGTTCCAACGTGGCGGATGCGATATCGCGCCATCCGGGACACTGCTCGCGAATGAACTGCGATGCATCGGCCAGACGATGGTCAACATAATCCGGGTCGTCCGGCATCTGCTTCCAGCGTTTGGCCAATTCCAAATGCGTGGCAAATGGGTTTTCTTCCGTTTCGTCGGCCATAACGCACCTCCCCACGTCAGACGGCGATGACACCGATCGCGCGCAACTGGGCGAGGATGCTGTTGACCTTCGTGGCGATGACCGCCGCATCCGCGCCGCTCGCGAGATCCGGGATCGCGGCACCTTTCTTGACGCCACCCAACGCCTCAGCCGTGGCGGCGGGCAGCGTGTAGGCGGGCGGAATCGTCGGCTTGTTCGACAGGTCGTTGTAGCTTCCACTGAAGCTGGACGTTCCCGCGCCAATGGCCTTGCGCGCGCCGGCTGCATCCGTGGCTTTGAGCACCGCCTTGCCGGTGTTGGTGGCACCGGCAAGCGTGTCGGCGGTGGGAGCGCCGCCGACATCGACCGGATTGCCTTCCCCGTCAAAAACGGCCACCTGAGCGATAATCTCGCCGTCAGTCGGCTTCGGTTGACGCACGAACTGTATCTGCTTGTTCAGTCCCATGGCCATCACGCTCCGGTGGCCACCGACGTTCCGGTGGCCGGCGCGATGACGTACGCGGGGAAGCGCTTGCTCTTGTCCGGCTGCACGTCGTTGACGGGGTTTGCGATCTGGAAGCCGACGCGGAACACGACGCGCATGGCGACGCAATCCTGCTGCGCGAGGTTCAGAATCACCTTGCCGTTATCGTCCGAGATAACCGACTGGTCAAGCAGCTTGTAGGTGATGTCCTGACGGATGCCGACCACGAAGTTCGACCAGTCCGCGCCGAGCAGCACGGCCTTGGTGGCATCCCACGCGCCATTGTCAACCTCGTTGAGACCGAAACCGTACAGGGTGGACGGGGCCCCCGAGGCGAGGGACGGCACGTAGATCGGGGTGCCGTTGGCGTTGCGCAGGCCGATAAGCTCCCAGTTCAGGCCCGGCTTGCTGGCGAAGCCGTTCATGGCGAAGCCCTGTTCGGCGAGCTTCTGACCCATGCTGGCAACGTCCTTGGCGAGATCCTTGCCCTGGGTGAGCGTGTTGTGCGCCGTGATGGCCTGCGGGATGATGCCGTCCGGGAAGCTGGACGGCTTGTCCACGCCGAACAGTGTCGCCTGATCCAGCTTGTAGCCGAGCGCGGAAGTCAGACGCGGCATGACCTCCGGCCAGATTGGGATGCCGGAATCCGCGATGACGGCCTCCGGGATGGGCACGATGGCCGCAAGCTCCTCGGCCGTGATGCTCAGGCCCGACCATTTCATCTTCGTGGTCTGCTTCAGGCCGGTATCACCGCCAACCCAGTAGGCGATCGGCTTGGAGTCAAGCACCGGCTGCGTGCGCGTGCGGGTGCTCATGCGAATCTGACGCATGCGGGCGAGGGACACACTCGACTTGGGGGCGTCCTGGATAATCTGGGTGGCGTATTGGGTGGGGATGAGTCCGCCGCCGAGGTCGCCGCTGGTGATGATGGAGTTCACGTTGGAAACCATCGTCATACCTTCTTTCCATGGAGTGGGGAGGTTATTTCTGCTTTTGTTCAAGGAACTGGTCACGGATCCAGTCGCCGGAGGAGCCGGATGGTGCGGGCGGCTGGTTGGATTCGGAGGAGGCGAGCACCTTCGGCTTGGTCTTCTCGGCGATGTAGTCGGCGAGCGCCTTGCCGTTGGCCTGCATCTCTTCGAGCGTGGAGCCATGGAGCAGTGCGATGGGCACGCCGGTTTCCTTGGAGACCTGCGTCTTCCATTCGTTCTGCTGTTTTTCCGCCTCGTAGGCGGCGTTCTTGGCTTCAAGCTCTTTGATGTGCTTGGCGGTCTTTTCGGCTTCGGACAGTTGGGCCTCCTTGAGCTGTTGCAGTTCGTCGGCGGCTGCCTTGTTGTCCTTGGCGCGTTTCTCCCATTCGCGGGAATGGGCGACGGCCTCCCTGTATTTGGCCTCGTAATCGATTTCGGGCGGCTTCGCTCCGTTCTCGGTCGATGCCGCCTGCTGGTTGCCGTTGGCCTCTTCGGTCATGGTTCCTCCTAGTGGGTTGGGCCCGTTTCGGGCATAAAAAACCACCCGTGCGGGTGGTTGGGGAAAATCTCAGTTCGAGTGCGACGGTCGTGGCACCCCGTAGCCGTCCTTGTAACGGTCGGGGTAGAGTCGGCGCATCACATAGGTGATCGTGTTCGGGTCGTTGGGATTGTCGGGATTGCCTTTTGTGGTGGCCTTTATCATCCGATAGGTGTCGTCGTCCAGGCCGCCGTTCTCGATGAGGCTACGGGCGTGCATGTATTCCGAGTACATGCGGTCGGGGTCATAGCCCTCGATGTGAGCTCGGTCCCTGTCCCATTCGGGGACTATCTGGCAGTCGCAGTCGTCGTGAAACAGGCTGAACGAGCCTTTGGCGTATTTTGCGGTCTTCTCGCTGCGGTACACCCAGCCGCGCGAGCAGAGCATCGTGCAGAACGCGCACGTCTTCGCGCCTCTCGGCACGCGCGCGTACCGGGGTTCGGACGGGTCGTGCTCGCACAGGCGGGCGATGGTTTCGCGCCCCGAATACATGACCCAGCGTTGCATCGCACCGACAAGATACGCCTGCATGGTCTGCGGGTCGGTCCACAGGTGGCCGGCCTGCCAGCGTATCGTCTTGTCGATGCCGTCGCCGGGAAACGAGTCGGACAGGTCGTACTCCCATGATTCGGGCACCGATTCGCCACGGACGCGCATATACCATTCGTAGGCGGCCTGTGCCGCGAGGTCGCCGTATTTGGCGACCAGTTGCGGCACGTAGTCGAGCAGCATGTCACGTTGCCATTCAGGGCTGAGCTGTTGCAGCGTCCCCCACAGTTTCGCCAGATCGCGGCGCGCCAGTTCCACCGCTCTGGCTTGGCTGGCTTGCAGCTGGTCCAGTTGCCGGTTGTCCGTCATCCTTGTTGCCTCCGTTCACGAGGGAGTCAAGCACGCTGCGGGTCTCGGCCTTGCGCTTGTCGACCAACAGGCGTGTGATGTCGGAATCCGTGTAGCCGAGCTTCTCCAGAATAACGTCGGAGTTGGCGAGCCACGGCATGGCCGTCACCTGCTTCACGATGGCATCGGAGAGCGCGGCCTGCGATGGGCGTTCGGGGTCACGCCAGTTGACCTGCAAGCGGTCGAGCTCGTCGCTGTCCTCGCTGGTGCCGTTGAGTATGGCGATGTCCCTCGCGGCCTTGCGTAGTTGCACTCCGATGGCGCGGCAGGCGTTCTTCGCCTCGATGACAAGTTCGCTTTCCGCCGCCATGATCGCTTCGGACGAGGAAGGGCCGGAATCCGTCATGACGCCGAACTGGCTGAGCGGCACGCCGGTCGCGCCGCTCATGCGTGCCGCGAGTGCGCGAAGCATGTCGGTGTGCGGCTGCATGGTCATCTGCGTGAACTGGCCGATGGCGGGTGCCTGGCCGTCCTCGTTGAGGCTGATGTTGAGCATCTTCGAGATGGTGGCTTCCCAGCCGGTCAGCTTCTTGCCGTTCTTGTCCTCGGGCGGCTCGTCCGCGCCGATGAGGTAGCGTTGCGGGCTCGAATAGAATTCGGCGCTTACCTCCATGCGCAGCATGGTGCGCACCGCAGTGTCGGTGATACTCATGACCTCGCGGCTGATGCGCGAGCGGCCAAAGGGGCGGTTCAGGTCCTGATGGTAGGGGATCAGGTAAACGGGCACATGATCCATGTACGTGTTCCGGGGAACGTCCGCATGATAGCGGCCTGATTGCGTGCGGCGTATACGAATCGTGTAGCCGGGCATGTAGAGCATGAGTTCGGAAGGCACGATGGTGTTCGCCTGCGCGTACTGGGAGCGGTCGATATCGGTTATCGACAACGCCGCCGACAGGCCGCGACGGGCGTAATCCCACAGGCCGGTCTCATAGAGCGCGCTGCGGAACGACACGGACACCTTGGAACGCAGACCGTCTTCCGGTTCCGCGCTGCGCACATTCAGGAACGAGCATGAGTGAGTGAGCGCGCTGCGGATGGCCTGCGGCAATTCCACGTCGAAGTCGTTGTCTGAAAGAATCGAATCCAAACCCAACGGATCGCGGCTGTCGTCGCCGACTCCGACGAAACCATCGAACACGATGCGGTCGGCCAAAGCGTCCACCGATTTCTGCGGCCAGCCCACGACCTCGCTTATCCCCGCCATGCTGTCCGGCACAGCGATGGACAGATTCTTAAGCTCGTTTCGCCCGTCGTAGTATTTGGTGCGCAACAGGTTACGTTCGAGCTTCTGGGACCATTGACGTATCATCAAATCCCACGGTTCTCGGCACTCGTCGGGCAGATTATCGACCTGCACGTTTTCAAGACTGGGAATCTGCATCAGAATGCCACCGCCTTCGCTCTTCTTCCCGGATGACGCTTGGAAGTCTTGACGTTCCAATACGCGAGAGCCACCGCTTCCACGGGACTCACATCGACGTTCTCCATGGACGGCTCGTAGCCGAACCCGTCGCCGATTTTCCTATGCTTCGCATGACCCACCGCCTCGTCAAGCAGAGGCTGGCCGAAATGGGTAAGCCCATGGTCATTCACGGCCTGTTCGAGCATCGAACAAGCGTCCGCCACGTCGGAAGGGCGCGGCACCACGATCACTCTTTTGGACACGCCCTTGTCGATGAGGCTGTTGACCAGGGTGGGCGCTCCCACGCGCCCGTCGATGATGATGCCGATGGCGTTGCGCCACCGTTCCGCACCGTCCTTCTCGGCGGTCAGCCAGTCGGCCAGCCAGCCGGTGCCGCCGCGCATGCTGCGCGAGGCTATGACCTCCACGTGCGGCAATTCACCCGACTTGCGTGGCGGGCGCACGCACGCCACGAGGGTGACGTTCGCGCCGTCCGCGCTGAACTTGACCGCATACGAGTTGTAGCCGTCCATGCAAGGGTTGTCGGTCTTGCACTTGGCCCACTCGTCAACATCGATATCGGACAGCGCGCCGGCCTGATCGTTCCACCAGCCGAGACGTTCGCGGGCGAAACCGTCAGGGGTCATCTTCTCCGATTCGGAAACGACCACGCTCTTCAGCAGTCGGGTGCCGAGCGATGGATTGTATTGGTACCAGCGTTGCTGGTCGTGCACGTCGCCGATCTCGGTCGCCGCCCATTCGAACCAGCACAGGTTCTTCGGAGGCTTGTCACGATGCGCGTTGCGGCGCATGCGCGCGAACACCGTTCCCGGCGAGGTCGGCGGTGTCGGCGTTCCCGTGTAGATGGTCAACGGGTTGCCCGAGGGTGCCGACGAGATGGCGGGCTGTATGGCCTCCATCTGCTCGTCGGTCAGCTCCTGCGCCTCGTCGCACACCAGCACGTCCACCGTGAAACCACGGCCCGAACTTTTCGAACGGGCGATGAACTCAATGCTGCCACCGTTCTTCAACACGATGGCCTCCTGGCCGTTCGTGGCCCGAATGTAGGTGACCAGTTCCGACAGTTCGGGGAACTTGCGCGCGTTCTCGAAGTAGTATTTCATGCGCAGGAAATGCTTGCGGCAGGTCTTCACCTCATGCGCCGTATGCAGGATCTTCATGCCGATGATCGCGGAGAGATAAAGCTCCGTGAACTCGAGAATCGCGTTCTTGCCGTTCTGGCGCGGCACCGCGCACCCGCAATCCGACGCCGCCCATTGCAGCTTCGAATCCGTGGCGAGCCACCCCTCGAGCACGATGCGCTGCCACTTATCCGGCTTCATGTCGTAGCCGGCTGCGAGCGCGCACGCCTCGCCTCCCTCGGACTGCGCGTGCTTGGGAACCAGAGCGAAGCTAGGTTCCTGTACGCCTCTTCGCCTTGCCACCCTGAATCACCCTCAGCTTCCGTCGTTCGGCTATCTCATCGAGCGGCGTATGCCGCTCCTGCTTCTGGGCTTTCGCCGGCATGATCTGGCTGCGTGCGGCTGGTGTGATGCCGTAATCCTGCAGCAGCTTGTTCAGTATGGGCACGCTGGCGAAATTGCCGGAACCCCAGATGTCCGCGTGGATCAGTGCGGCGTTCATGAGGTTGTCCCAGTCGGCCTCCGTCCACGAGTCCGCGCCTGGAGTGGAAGCCAAATGCTCCCACCATCGCACGGTCGCCTCCGGCCACTCGATGCCGTCAGGCAACTGTGGCTGCGTTATCGTGGTCTTGGCCAACTGGATCACCTCGAATCAATGTCTAGGAGCCGCTGGAGCGACTCGCGCGAGCGGAACCGGCGGCACGAGAGAAATCAAACTCGCCCTGCACGTATCTCGGACGCATGACAACCACCTCCATCGGGAAAATCAGGAGCCTGAGGAACGCGAGCCGCCGCGAGAAAAAGCGCTGCGGATACGACCGGCCACATTACGCACCGCATTGCCGGCGCGCTGGAACAGGTTACGCACGATCCATCTCCTTTCCAGTAACGATGCGGACAAGAAAAATCGGGATCTACCGTTTCCAGCCTGCACTGCGGTATCTGTTCCATTCGTCGTTGAACCGCTTGTCGAACGCCCGGTCTCGGCGTGCCTGGGCGTTCTTCCATGACTGAGAAACGCCGGCTTCAAGATCGCTGACTCCCTGTTCCTTGCGTTTCTTCATCAACGCGCGCATCTTGAGGGTATCCTGCCATACCTTCGATATACGTTCGTCGGATAAGCCCTGTTTGCGGTATTGGGATATTCGCTCTTTCGAGAAGCCGACGCCGGAAAGCGTTGAGCCCTTCGAGCGTGAGCGGGATGAGTTGCCGCCGCTCCCGCTGCTGGACGAGCGGGAAGCCGAAGAAGAGCCGCGTCGCATGAGAACCTCCCAATGAAAAAGCCGCCACATAGGGACGGCTTGAACGAAAAAAATATTGTTTACCGGTTCACGATCCGCTCGATCGCGACGCGGAACGGGACGCACTCACACGCAGGGCGGACACACCGCCACCGGATGAACCGGAAGAGCGACGCCCATACCCCGTATAGCGGATATCGTTGGTGCTCGCATAACGGACTCGCCTCATAACTCACCTCCCATCTTCCGGGCTACGGCCATACCATCGAGGTATTTATCTCCGAGTTTGCGAAGACCATACTCGGCAAGGAAAGAATCCTTGTCGTCTCGCAACGGGAACGCGATGGCGAACCAGTATTCGGAATCGGTCGGCTCCACGAGCTTCCTGGGACTGCAAGCCGAAACCAGCGCCCTGTGCAGGGCGGCGAACTCGGCGAGACAATCCTTCTCCAGATCATCGGAGTACTTGACATCGGCGAGCGGGTCAGGCGTCTTCTCCGCGAACCCGAGACCACCACCGAAGCCGACGCCGGCACCGAACGCCACGGCGGACGACTTGGCCGGCTTGTACGGGGCGAGTAGCTTCTCGATATCACGGTACGCATAGATCCGGTGGTTTTCGCCGAAGCCAAACCGTTCACGCCACCGCGCCATCTCGGCGGGGGAGGGGAAACACAGGCACAGCCAGAACTCGGTGTCGGTCGCATCCACGAAACGCTTGCGCTCCGCACGGGCGCGCTCCCGGTACTCCTTCGCGTTCTCGTCCAGATTTTCCGGCACCGGCTTCACAGCCTTCTTGCCCTTGGACTTCTTGGAAAAGTCGAATCGGAAATCACCTGACATGATCCACCTCCAACAAGGGAAACCATTCAAGCAGCGTCGCGTAATCGTCCGGTGCCTTGTCCTTGAGCACCTTGGTGAAACGCTTGTCGATGCCATCGAAAGAACGCCCGAACCACGCATAATCACACGGCAGCTCGATATGATGCCCGCTGATGCAGTCCAGCACCTCGCCCTTGAGCCAATCCCCGATAGGAGAGACCTTCTTGAGATTGCGCCGCCAGTACCCGTACTGGACGAACGCGCCACGACGCTGAATCGAATCGGCCGCACGCACGCCATCCGCGCACCACGTGCTCTTATCCAAGCCCACGTCGGCGCGGATGAAATCCCACATCTGCTCATACGACGGCTCAGGCAAACGCGCCGCCTCGATGTAGCGCAGACGTTCGGGAGCCTGGAACACCGCATTGTTCAGCCAACGGTACAGCGACGGGTGCGGATACCTTTTGATTCGGGTCTGGAACTTCTGCTCGAAATAATCAAGCTCCTCGTCCACGAACCTCAAACCGGGCACATAGTAGAGATACGCGGGAACGACCTCGATGCCCATATCCCGCATCGCCAGCCACGCGGCTATGGAATCCTTGCCGCACGAAAACGCCAACAACACGGGCCTGCCATCAGCGGCCAACTTCTCACGCACCGCGAGACTCGTGCCCTGATTACGAATAACCGTGGTCACTTCGGCCACCTCCTTCCCGTCATGCGAATAAACCGCGAATGCGAATAAAACTCGACACCGGCACGCCGGAAGCTCGCCTCCGACGACCACACGAACACATGCAGCCCATGTCCGCTGGTCGAAACCTCCGCATAGATCGCATCCGGCAGCAGCTCCATCGCCTTCGCGGGCGGACTGGTCAAATCAACATGGTCGAAATCCCAGCACGCAAGCCCATCGCCGAGCATTATGCCATAACCGTCACCGGCCTTCGAGCGCATGACCTCCGAATATGACGCCCAGGTACTTGAGTCCGTCGAACTGGCCGGCGACCCATCGCACATAATCGGACGCTTACCATCGGCCCGCACCCAACGGCGCAATGCCCTGAGCGCTTGGGGTATCTGATGTCTTTTTCGATAGGCACGGACACGGCAGCGAGTTGAACAAAAGCGTTGCACACTGCCGCCATGAAATTGGACAGAGCCTAAAAATGTCCCGCATTCCTCGCAATTGCTCATTGCCTGTCCGCATCATTAAAGGTCATCAATTCATTGCGCAGCTCGCGAGCGTATGCAGCAGCATCGCTTAAGTTCGAGAACCCGCCTTCCGATGACGTTTGCCTTTGCTGATGACTTCGATTTGATTTTTGAGAGAAATCTCAGCATCTCGCGACGGGTATACTCATCCATATCAACTCCTTATCGGTCGGTCACGCCGCTGGATACGCCAATATCGCAGCGGTATTTTTATTATACCATATCTGTAACGCTTAAATGGCTTTATTTCAACATTTCTCCATTTTTTCTTTGTTGATAAATTCCCTATAACACAGGATTGACCGCGCAGGCAAAAAACTCACAATTGGCTTAGATAGGCGCTAGATGGCGCTTCTGGGCGGCAAAATGGCTAACAAAAAACCATGCGTACAATCTTCTGTTTTTATCTCGGGGGGACAGCGGCGCTATGATCTGTGGGGAGCCTTGCATGGGAGGGGGAGGGGATGGCCCCGGTTACCATTGGCGGCTGATTGGGATGGTGTTTTGTGGTTGTTTTTTTGTGTTTTGGTGGCCTGTGGTGTTGGTTATTTTGTTGCTTTTTCTTTGGTTGCAGATTCTGTGTGTGAGTTGTGTGTTGTCATAGCTGGTTGGTGATCCGCCTCGGCTGTATGGGATGATCTCATCGAGTTCGCAGCTGAGTGGGTGTGGGGTTTTGAGTGTGAGGTCGATGGGTTTGCCGCACAGTGGGCAGATCGGTATTGGTCCTTCGGCTGCGATGTGTCTGGCCTTGCATTTGCGGCGGGCTGCTCCATTCTGGTATCGGCCTGAGCCTGCCTTGTTGCTCATGTTCCCATCCTGTGTGTTTGGTGGCTTGGGCGAGATTCTAATTCGCGGACCGGTTGTCGTGTTTGCGGGTCGCCGTGCTGTCTCGGCATGGCCGGCTGGTCCTCTGCGGTACGCAAGCCGTGGCATGCGCGGTTGGCTTCGATCCAACGACCTGCGGTTTTGGAGACCGCCGCTCTACCGGCTGAGCTACGCGCATAGGTGGGTATGAGTAAAGCCCCTGAGATGTATGTCCCAGAGGCTTTCGCACTTATCCTGATACGGAGTATACCACGGGGTGGCAACAGCCTACTGCCGGCTGGAATATGCCATTGCCATGCCGACTATCTCCCTGATGCTGAATTCGTAGTATCCGTCTTCCACTGGCTTGCTGCTGGGGAGTTTGCCACGGCGTATCCACATGATGATTACTTTGCGGCTGACCTCGTATCCGTAGTTCTCACGCAGCCATTCGCTCATGCCCGCAGGTGTCTTCGTGAGATGGATTGCCTCGGCCTTGTCTCGGCTCTGCTCGCGCAGCTCGACCACGTTGATTGGGTTGCCGCATTTGCATAGCAGCAGTGATTCGCCTTTCGCGGCCATGACCTCGCGTCCGCATTCGGGGCAGACGCCGATTATCCGGCGCGTGCGTGGACTGCGGTCCACGAGCGGTTCGATGCGCTCGCAGGTGTGGATGAGCCATGTCAGCCAATGTCCCGAACGGCTGGCGCGGCATAGGTCGGGCAGTCGTCGTGGCGAGTCCCTGAGCAGGGTCTGCCATCTCGGACGGCTTTCCACGCCGGTTTCGTTCCACATGTCCTGCAAGCCGTCCTCGATCTGGTCGAGCATGTCCTGCGCGTGGAGGTTGATGGGCGCGGGTGCCGCGCCTCCTTGCGGTTTGCCGCCCGCTCCGGGTTCGCCGAGCTTGTACTCATGCCGCGCGACCCGCTGCAATAGTTGCATGTTGCGGCGCAGCTGGTGGAGTGTTTTCGCGTACTGTCGTCGGCAGTCCCGGCAGAGCGTCCACGGTGCCTCGACCTGCTGGCTGCCGCAGTATTGGCATGGTTCGGTTTGGATGAACATTGTTTGAAACCCTCCACGTTAAGCTATGATTGGTGCTTGGTGAGCGTGCCCTCCGCCATTTTGGTGGAGGGCTTCGTTTTATTTGGTATTGCGGGTCATTGCTCGAACAATGGAGGTTCGATGAATTCGACCTTGCGCGGCGGCTTCGGACGACCGTCGCCCTCGCGGACGATCGCACGCACTTCCTCCAACGGAAGGCCCAATTGACGGGCCGTTTCCGTTGCGCTGTAGCCGCGCTTGTGCCATACGAGCACTTTGTCCCGTGTTCCCTGACTCGTCACTGCACGCCTCCCGCCATTGGGTCGATGAGCTGGCAGCTCATGGCGTCGATGCGCCCATCGGTCTTGGCCTCGATGCACAAACGTTTCACGTCGCCCGTGGTCTCAATTTTTTGCACGATGGTCTGCCCCGGCTGGTCGGGTGTCTGCGTGCCAGCCCAGCAGACGAAGCAGATGGCCGTCAGGCCGGACACCACTAACAGGATCACAGTAGCGAGCATCGCTAACCCGACGAAATTCTCCAACGTCCAGTCCTTGAATGGTTTCCTCATGATTCCTCCTTGAGCGTGGCGACATATTCGATGGCCTTGCGCTCACGTTTCGCGCACCTCTCGCACTTGCGTTTGAGACGTTTGAGGCTCATGGCGTATATGTAGGCTCTGAAGTCGCCGTCCTCGGTGATTCTGGCCTCGTACCGGCTCAGGGCTGAGGCCCTGAATTGCGCGGTCAGATGGTTGGTAAGCTGTACTCCGTTCATTCCTCCACCTCGGTTTCCTCGCCGTAATGGCCGTAGAGTTGGTCTGCCGCATCCTTGGTCGTGTAGAGGCATTTCGCGGGCGCTTGTTCGTAGTCGTAGATGGCGGCTGCGACGACCTCTCGAAACTCCTCGCGGGTGAATATCTTCGCCTTACAGCTCATCGTCCGTGCTCCTTTCGGTCTTGGAGTCCCAGAGTCGTTCTCAGGTGCATCCGAGTCCTTCCAAGAGCCGTGCCGTTGTATGCAGCATGGCCGGTGAGACGCCTTCCGTGGTCTCGATGCTGATAAGGTACGGGTCGCAGTCCATACCGTCGGCCTGCACTTTGATGCTGTTCACTGTTGTTCCTCCGTTTCGTCGTTGATGGTGCTGTGGGATGCGCTGGCCATGCTCTCGCGTCCGTTCTCGGCGGATACGGGAACTTGTTCGGGTTCCGCCTGTTCGTTCGCGTCGGGCTCGCACAGAGCGTTTTCGATTTCGATGCACAAATCAAGCGCCGCCGTGAAACCGGCCTGATAGGCGTACAACGCGGTCTCCGGTTTGCTCATGCCGCCGATCTCCGTGGCCTTGAGCAGCCACTCCATCGCCCGCTCCTGCGGCGTCGGAAACTTTTCGGCCATCACGCGCCTCCCAGAATCGAGCCGAGCGACGCCATGCCGAGTCGCGACGCTCCCGCGAACCGGCTGACCGTGGAACGCTTCTTCGGCTTGGCGGCGGGCAGTTCGAACGGGTTTCGCCCGGTGAGCGCCGTCTGCTGCGACTGCTCCGGGCCGTTGCCGAGCATCCGCTGGCGGCGGTACATCCACGACTCGTCCTCGGATAGGCCCAGCCTCTCGCACTCACGGCCGATCTGCTCCTCCGAGGGTCTCGCCTCGTCGCGCATCCGGCGGACTATCGCGTTGATGTCTCCGCTGCCGCACCAGCGGCCCTCGTGGTCGGCGGCGTAGAAGCGCCTGACCGCCTCCCGCGCCTCCGCCTGCGTCATGTCCGCTCGAAGCTCCGAGTGGAACGCTTCAAGCTGGATGTCGTCCCATTGGGCGTTGCCGTGATGCGAGTTGATGAGTGACAGGATCGCCGCCGCCTCACCCTTGCTGAGCATTGTTTCCTCCTTGGGTTCGCTGGTATTCCGCCCTCTCGGCGGGGGTCATGTACTGCCACGTGCGCGCCATGTTCGCTTCGAGGTTCTGCTGCGAACGGGGTTTCGCCGATGGCGAGGGGCGTGCGGTCGGCTCGGGTTTCGCCGGCAGCGGGTCGTCGTCCCAATGCTCGCCGCCCAGCCAGTTGGCCGGGGTGAGCGTGTAGCCGGGCTCCCGGTTCGGGTCCGCCGCGTACTGGGCGGCTTTCGAGATCAGGAACGTGTTGTTGGTTTTCCGTCGCGCCTTGCGCCAAGCCTCGAAGGCCTTGCGTTTGCCGTTCTTGCGCGGATAGGTTTCCCAGAACTGCTCGAACCCGAGCGGATAATCCTCGTCGGCGCTCTCTGCGGCCCCCTCGGCTTGCGAGGGGGTTTGGGGGAGAGAGAATTCTTCGTCAGAAGATTTCTTTTGGTTCTTGGTTCTTGGTTCTTGGTTAAAAGACATGGGCGTGACAGACTCATTGTCACGGCGTGACATGGGCGTGACAGACTCATTGTCGGAGTCGGTCACGGTCTTGTTCGCGTCGCGTTCGCGCTTGCGGCGCTGGCGTTCCTTCACCTTCTCCTTCGCCTGCTCGATCTGCTCCGCGCTGTTCTGGTACTTCAGATAGTTGCGGATCACGTAACAGCCCTCGTCGCTGCCTCTGAGCAGCAGCCCGGAGGCAGCGAGGTCGGAGACGTCCTCGTCCGAGGCGTTGAGGACATACAGCAGCTCATCCTCCGCGATGATGCCGTCGGAGGCGTGGTCGGAGCACCAGCTGATGGCCATGACGTACAGGAGCGCAGCAGACGGGTTGCGTCGGCGCAGTTTGAGCACGTCCCTGTCCTGCCAGAAGTCATTGCTCAGTCTCGCGTAACCGGCCATGTCAGCTCCTCCCTCCTAGATATGCGATGAGTATGGCGGCGATCCAGAAGTACCGCCGCCAATGTGTGTTGGCGGTCACTCGGAAAGCCCCAACGGGAGTCCGCAGTTCAGCAGGAGCGCGAACCGTTCGAGCGGCATCCACACGAGCGTCGGATTGTTGGACACCGGTTTCGACTCGCGGCGCAGGCGCACGGCGAAAAGCGCGTTCTCCTCGCTCAGCTCCGAAAACACGGCGAGGAACCGTTCGAGCACGTCCACGCTCAGAATCGCCATCTGGCTTGCCATGCCCCTGAGGCTCTTCACGCCCACGCCCTTGCGATGCTGGACGAGCACCCCGTAGGGAGTGTCCATGTTCGCCATCTCCACCAGCAGTTCGCGCCAGTGTTTGCGGTAGTTCGGCTGTTTCGTGTCCTTGCATTCCACGCACACCGGCTCGCCACAGAACCGGACGCCGATCAGATCGCCCTGGTCGGCGTTGCCATGCAACGGCATGCGGTCGATGCGCGTGTCCTGCAAAGCCCACGCGAGGTAACGCACCGTCCACGTCTCAAGGCTCGTGCCCTTTTTCTTGGCGGGGTTAACCATTCTGCTCACCGTCCTCGTGTGCGGCTTCGATGGCGATGGTCTCGAAGTTCGGCTGCTCGGTGGGGAACATGCTTTTGAGCGTGTCCATCGTCTCCGCGATGGAGAACTCGGAACTGCATGAGATGTGGTCGCCCATCGTGTACTCGAAACGCTGGCCGCAGACACGGCACCAGCGCGGCAACGGGTTCCGTTTCAGCAGCTGCTGCGTCTCCCTCAGGTCGGTGGTGCCTTCCTGAGCCCATACGGGTTTCTTGCAGCGCGGGCACAGCGACCAGGGGGGGCGTTTCACGACCGGTTTGGCCGGCGCGAACAGCTTCTTCATGGCCTTCTCCGTGGAACCGAACACCAAGGGCCACGAGTCCATGATCTGCTGATATCGTTCCTCCGGCCGGTCCTCGAAATCATCACGGAACCGGTTGAATTCCTCGATGCCGCGGAAGATATGGCTCGAGGCGAGCCACAGCAGGGTCACGGCCACGTAGTCGGGGTAATAGCGGTTAGGTTGCACGCTGACGCGCACGGTGGTGTCGTAGGAGAGTCCCGCCTCCGCGTCCAACGCGCTGTAGGACACCTCCATCGAGTGTGCGAGCGTAATCAATTGGTCTTTTTCAGCGTTCAATGTGATACTCCTCTTCGGCTTCCTCTTCGCATTCCGGGCATGGAATCGGCCGTGCCGGGTACAGCGTGCAGCCGTGCTTCGGGCAGACCGGTTCCACGTCCGTCGGCGTCTCATCGTGATACAGGTGCAACATGGTCAGAACTCCGGGTCGCCGCCGCCGTTGCCCCACGGGTCGGAGGCTGGTGGCTGCGACGGCTGGTATCCGCCCTGCGGCTGCTGGCCGTAACCACCCTGAGCGCCGTAACCCTGAGACCGCCCGCCGTTCTTATAGCGCACGTTCGTGATGGCGACGGCGCTGGCGTTGACGTTGCAGGACGCGGCCAATTCGCCCTGCTTGGTCTGGTAGCCGTTGAAACCGTTGACCTCGCCCACGATGGTCACATCCACGAACTGGTCCTGATTCTGACGCAACTGCGCTATCTGGTCAAACACGGGATTGAGGTTCGCGTAACCCGCAGGCCACACCGAATAGTTCTGCTCCGGCTGGCTGACCCAGTTGCCGTTCCGGTCACGATAGCCCGGCGATACAGAGACGCGCAGAAACCTTTTCCCATTCTTCGTCTCCTGCACGCCCCACGCCGTGCCCTGGATGATGATGCTCGTCCTGCCCGCCATGGTCACTCGCCTTCCTTCACGCTGGCCTTCAACTGGCCCAGCACCTTGTCAAGCTCCGCTTCGGTCAGCTCGTCGCTGGCTTTCACTTCACGGTCCAGAACCTTCGAGATGGTCTCGCACGCCTCCGCGTCCGAAGCCACGCCCAAGGTCTGGAAGCGTCGAATCATCTCAGAACGCTTCGCCTCGACGGGAGACGGCTGCGGCTGTTCCGGTTCCTCGGGTTCGTCCACGCTCACGTCAACCGGCGAATCGTCCGCAGTCACGGTGGGCAGTGGACGGAACACGTCGGAATAATCCGGTGTCTGGTCGTCGCTTGCGGCCGCGTCGCGGGCCTCCACGCTGGCCGGCAGGTAGGGGAACGCGCGGCGGATTACCGTCTTCTTCGCCATGGCCTCATAGTCGGACTTCCACGGGCTGACCGCCTTGCCGTAGCTGGGGCTGCGTTTCGCCGCCGCCTCGATCTCGTCGGCGTTCATCACCTGGAAGTAGTGGCCGCCGTCTTTGAAGTTCGCGATCATGTACACGTGGGTGAGCTTGCCGGGCTTCGCGCACGGCACGTGCCGCAGGTCCTCGTTCAGGCCATAGCTGTAGGTGAATTCGTCGCCCTCATGGACTGCTCGGGCGCTGATGTCCCTGATCTGGCCGCTGCGGCGTGCGAGGTCGAGCATGCCCTTGTAGCCGATGATGAGCGTGGCTTCCTTCTGGCCGGTGCGGTAGTTCTTGTTCCCGTAGGGCAGGATGTAGGCGCGTCCCAATCCGTCCACGTTCGACGGTTCCAAGCCCAGTGCGGCGCATTTCATGAAGCACGACAGCACGCTTTCGACGGAGCAGTTCGCCAATTGCGGTTCGCGGTTGATGGTGCTCACGTACATCTGGTAGAGGCGCTGCGGGCTGAGGTTGTTGCCGATGACGGCCGCGATGCGCGGCCAGCTCCTCTCCAGCAGGCTTTTCATGTTCTGCTGCGGGTTCATCGGCTGCATCTGCGCGTTCTGCGCCTGTGTCGCTAACTGTCCCATAATCGGGTCTCCTTTACTTGGTTTTCTTCGGTTTGATTTCGGTGAATCGGAAGGTGCGGCCCTCCCACGGCTGCACGACCCGCGTGTAGCCCTTGCGCGTGCTGTGCTTGTAGGTGGCCTGCATGTTGCCGCAGCGCACCCCCTCGTGGTCTCCGATGTAGGTGAGGATGCAGTCCTGCAACTCCTCCTTGCGTTGTTTCAGTGCGTTGAGGTCGCTGGTCACCTGCCTGTAGTCGGCCATGAGCTCGCGCAGATCAGTGCTGTCGCTCATGTCCTCGATGCCCTCCGAAGGCTCCGGGTAGGCTTTGGCCACGTCCACGCCGGTGAGCGCTGGCATTTCGTCTCGGGCGACGAAACCCCAGAAGTCCTCGGCGGCTTTGATTACAGCGTGAATGTCGTCCTCGTCGCGCTCGAAGCGCACCTCGACCGGCTCCGCCTCGCCGATGTCCGCGTAGAAATACCCCCAGCGGAAGCCGGTGACCGCCATGTAATGCGTGACCTGAGCCATGTAGTAGTCGGGGGCGATGAGCTCGCCCTCGTCGTTGTGCCAGTCGGTGCGGCCACGGTTCGCGTTCGCCGTCTTGATCTCGAGGATGCCCCACGAATCGCTCGCCTCGTCGTAGATGAAGCCATCCAGCGAGGCGTGCATGACCGGGTGGGCGTCAGACACGAGGCTGATGTCGGTGCCGTCGATGACCTGGAACTCCGGGTGGAGCTGGCGGAAGCGGCGGCGCAGTTCGACCTCAAGCGCGTTGCCCTTGATGATCGCCCACCTGCCGCTGATGTCCTCCGGCTCCTGACGGCCAGTCTTCTCCAACCACAATTCGTAGGGCGTCTTGTAGGTGTTGAAGCCGAGGATGGTGCTCATATCCGACCCGCCCACGCCCTCGGTGCGGAAGGAGAGCCACGCCTGATGGCGGCTCTCCTTCGTGGTGCCCGCCCCGCCGAAGCGCCTGAGCGAGAACATGTCGGTGCTTCGGCGGGCCTTGTCGATGGTCATGCGGCTCATAGCTGATCGCCTCCCGTCCGCGTGGCGGCGAGCGCGAGCACCGGCTCCATGGCGCGCAATGCGTGGCCGGCGGCCGCGTGTATCTGCGTGCATGGCGTGCCCTGCTGCCCCTGCCTGACCATGGACGCCTCGACCTGCAGGAGCGCGTCGGCCGCATCGCGCAGGATGCGCAGCCAGCGGGGTGCGAGCAGCCTGATCTCGTCGGTGTCGAGCAGCGACTTCACGCCGGGTTCGATGCTCACGCCGCTCTGGAGCGACGCGATGAACAGGAGGTTGTTGAGGGACTGCGCGTCCGGCTTCGCCGTGAGCGAGTCCAGCCCGTACAGCAGCTGCTCGCTGAGTCGTCGCATCGCCATCATCCAGTCGTCGGCGTCGCCGAAATCGTTGGATTCATCGGTGCTGTTCTGGTTCATCGTTGACCTCCGTAAAGATATTCGGCGCGGCTGCACCGGTTGCGTTTGTCCGCGTCCTCCACGTCCTCGCGCCGCCAGCCGATGACGCGGCCGTTCTTCCGGACCGGCTCCGGATAGGGGCTGGGACGCTCCCCGGAGCTCCACTTGTAGACCGTCGAACGGCTGTAGCCGGTATGCTCGGCGAGCTGCCTGACCGTGACCAGTCCCGGCAGCGCATTTGAAACCGCTGTGCCCATGGCGTATCCTTTCTCTTGGGTATTCCTTTCGGACAGTTCCCGTGCCAGCGGGGACTGTCTTTTTTTCGGCTGAAACCTTGTGGTTTCGTGGACGGCCCGGAATCGAACCGGGTCCCGGCCTTTGCCCCGCGTCATGACCCGCGTGATCTCGGCCGGGGGCTACCTGCGCCGCCCCATGATGCCGCGCCGGATAGGTTCGACCCCGCAGGGGTCCCGGCGCGACACCGGTTTGAGAATCTTGAGTTATGGTTATTTGGTTTTAACGACTGGCCTTTGTCGCCGGCCGCGCGTCGGAAGATGAAGAAGAGACGACACCCGGCCAAGACTTTGTCATCCGCGCTCGGAGTCCTCCGGGAACAGCCACGGGGCATCGCTCGCGGCGAGCAGCAGCAGCGGCGTCAGCGCGAACACGCCGCCGACGGCGAGCGCCAGCATTGCCACGATCGCGCCCAACGGATGCGAGCAGCCGTCGTGCGAGAGGATCCACAGCATCGCGCAGACCGCGGTGACGGCACCCGCGGCCATCACAGTCAGGCCGGATATGGCCGGATACCGGCGGACGAACCTCTTCGACGGACCGCCATCGGCCTGAAGAAGGCCACTCGCGTGACGGCCGTAATCCTTGGTGTTCATCATTTGCTTCTTTCGGTTAGGTCACCTCCCCTAAGCTGGATGTTGCCTAACTACTAGCTATGGGAGGAGGTGAAAAATCAGAAATGACCAATCGTTTGCATTTGGGCTATGGGGAGTCTCTACTGGCGTAGCCGTTCCTCGATTCGTTCCATAAGGCTTTCGTCGTGCGCCATCACATACCCCGTAAGGTGCACGGCGATTGCCCCGCCAACCAACAGCAAAGTTGCGCCATACCCGATAAATCGAACGGCCAATCTATATGCATCGCGGACTTTCATCACGTCACCGCCTTCCCACAGAGGAACAGGTTCACGAAAAACGCCTGACCCTTGCCCGTCACCTTCGGTGTCTTATTCACCGTGATATGACCGTCCGAATGGGTAATCTCCGTTTCCTTGATGCGGAATAAGCCCAATTCCATGCTCTTCTGCGTCGGCATGTTCCGGCTGCTGCCCGTCTTCATGAGCCAACCGTTCTCGCGCAGCCACGCGAACAGGCGCGTACCGCCCATGTCAATCCCATTGCCCTTGAGTATCTTCGCCAGCTCGCCAACCAGAATGTCGGTCTTACTGGCGCTTACCGCGTCTGCGAATAGCACTTTGGGAGCTTGTGCCTCTAGCTGCCTTTGCTGTTCGTCGACTTTGGATCTAAGCCAGTTCATCGCCGCCAAGGTCATCTGTTCCGGCGTCATTGATTCCTGTCCGGCCATGTAGCCGCCGTGTTTGCGGATAGAGGGCAGGACTTCGTGCGTTACCCAACGCTGGAACTCTTTAGCCTCCTGTTTGCGGCTGCGCATGATCAACTTGTACAAACCCGGCTCGGAGACGATCAGGGGAGCACGACCGCCATTCTTCCCAACCTCCCAATTGGGGAGGTTGGTTGCCTCAGTGATTTCGTCAGAGTCAAGATCACGCCGAAGATGATTGGTCTCCACTGCTAGGATGTCGCAGGCGTCCTTGGCGACGAACCACGGCTCGCCAGCGGCGTCGATGTCGAGCCGTGGTTGGTTGTTCTTAAATTTGAAAATCTGGATTTCAGGCATGAGATACCTTCTTGCCAGCGAGCGCGGTGGCCAAGGTCTTGACCGGGTCTCCGCCCGATAACTGCTGTGCGGCCACGAACGCGGCGAGGCTCATGTCGTCGCCGTCGAGCCATTTGGCGATGGTCATGCGGTTGCGGTTGCTGGCGTCGGCGATGCTGGTTATCTTGGTCTTGGACAGCAGCACGCGGTTGCGGGTGTCATGGGTCGCCCGTTTTGCGACTTCAATTGCTGGTAGATTAGACATGTGCAACTTCTTTCGAAGAGGAGGGGAAAATGAACGCTGCGGAGTTTCTGTATGATTTCTTCGACAAGGAAAGTGTTTATGATGCCGACCAAGCCGGATACCGTTTCCCTGATCTGGTCGCCGCTCTCGATGAAATCGGGAAAGCGACTGACCAGTGGGAAAGGGAAGGACGACGCGTCAAAGGATTTCGCTCTTCTCTGCCTCGGTGGCGTAAATCCGTGACGATGGCGTTCACGGATACCGGCGAGATTCGTTGGGATGAGATCAGCGGCCCCGTTGGCACGTCCGATTTCATGTCCGACGCCGACAAGGACTTGTTGATGTACGCGGCTGAGCTGCTTGATTCATGCACGCTTCGGTTCACCGAAGAGCAACGGAACAATGTCAGGAATCTCGTCAGCGAGGCCAACACTGTCCTCAGAGGAATCGCGGACGGCATGCCCGATGGTCTGGCCTTGTACCTGTCACGGCTTCTGAGAGAAACAGAGACCGCATTGGACGAGTACGCCATCACGGGCGATTTCGTGCTTGACCGAGCAGTGAGCCGTTTGCGTGAGGCGTTGGACATTGCCATGGTGCAGACCCCCGAAGATAAGCAGTCGATGTGGGATAAAGTCAAGGATTTAGGTAAGCAGCTGGCTATCGGGTACATGATTGAGGCTCCGGCTCTTGCTCTGACCGCCGCCCAGATGTTTCCGCCCCAGATCGGCGGTTGACCTCGGTAAGGATGTTGTTGGATACCGTCACCTCGTATTTGTCGATGGCATCCTTGGTCAACGTGCCTTCACGGAGCATGCGGCGTATGTCCTTGCAGAAACCCATCACGAGGTTCATATACAAGTGCAGTTCCTTGGTCGAAAGCTGTCTGAAATCAGTTGAGGACATCTCAACCACCTCCAGTATGTAAGCTTGTGATTACTGAAAAGTAATGTTAGCTAACGCTTACAATTTAAGCAAGTGCGGCGTGTCTCTATGTGCTTACACGTATGTTTGAGCCATGGCAGCAAAGATTGAATGGACGGCAATGGATTACGCCGCAAAAGATGCCTTGGCGAAGATAATTGATGATTCCGCCTTGGCGTATAGAGTGATTGCCGAACGCATGGGTGGTGTGGTCAGCCATGTCCGAGTCGGATATATTCACAACGGCGAGAAGTCACCCGTTCGTCTTTCTGAATTTTTGGCGATCTGTGATGTGTGCAATGCCGACCCGGTGCAGACGTTGCGGGACATCATCGCCGAGGCCAGCCGCATCGAGGCGGAACGCGCCGCCGACGAGATGGCCGACCGCATCGCCGCCAACCCCGAACAGTTCGACGTAGCCGCGAACGACGACCCAAACAAGGAAAACGAAGCCACCACACCACGCGAATAGAGGCTTTATGGGATATGAGGATCTACTCGCCGAAGCGTTGAGACTCGGCGTCAAAGTCCGGGAACGAGAACTATCGCCCGGACGCTGCGGCTGCTACTACGAGCCGACACGACTCATCATCATCGACGAGACCATGCCCGACTACCAGCGACGCTGCACGCTCGTGCACGAACTCATACACGCCAAATACCACGATCGAGGCTGCGACCCGAACGGGTCAAAAGCCGAGAGGAGAGCCCGGCGTGAAACCGCGCTCCGACTCATCAACCCGACCGAATACGCGATCGCCGAACGCATGTACGAAGGGGATAGCTATCTCATCGCCCAAGCGCTCGACGTGACCGTACAGGTCGTGGAAGATTACAAGGAAATGCTGCACGACAGTGTGGCCGTATAGAGAAAGAAGAAAACAATGAAGAAGTCAATAGCATTGCTTGCGGCGATGATACTGCTCGCCGGACTGACCGCCTGTGGAGGAAACGACACGGCTTCAGACGCGCCGGCCAAAACGGACGGCACGTCAAAGACCGAGACCAAGAAGGAGGAGCCCAAGCCCCAGCCGGCCGACCTGACCGGCACGTGGAAGCAAACCAACTCCAACGACCCGAACTCATACATGGAGGCCACCATCAGCGGCGACACCATCGAGGTCAACTGGATCGGCACCAACACCAAGAGCCTCTACTGGAAGGGCACCTATCAGGCCCCGACCAAGGCCGGCGACTGGAAGTGGATCAGCCAGGGCGACACCGAAACTATGGCTCAATCCCTGCTCGCCTCGCAGGACGCCACCAAGAACTTCACCTACAGCGAAGCCAACGGCGTGAGCTGGGAGACCACCGCGCTCGGCACCACCATCACCGTCAAAACCACCAAACAATAAAAAATGCCCTATCGGTCTTACACACCGATAGGGCGGTTGAAGATCCAGCTAGTTCAAGAAAGGAGGACGCTTCGCCTTTCATCCTACACGGGGCGAAGCATACCCGAAAATGCTAGAATAACGTCGGCTGTTCGCCAACACCGCGATGCTCGTGAACCTTGTCGATGGACACATACCGTGTCGTGAGCCGGTTATTCTCGTCCAACGCCTTTTCCACACGCATGTCCACGCGATAAATGTCGTTGGCGCGCATGGCCTCCTCACCGTCGAGCACACGCTTCTTAAACTGCTCGTCCGCCAAGGTGACGAACTGCGTCTTGATGCCATCGGTGATGCGCCATTTTCCGTTCTCGCGGAAGGACACGTCCAACGCCTGGATGACGATTTCCACGGTATCCTCGGTACGCTCCTTCTCCTCGGGATCGTAATGGGAGATAGCGTCGGCTTCCTCCGTGTTCACAGTCTCGTCATGCACTCCGGACTGGAATTGCACGAGATCGACACCGTCGTCCAACGTCGGGGCGATCACGCCTTTGATGGCCTTGATAAGCTCCGGGTTCTTCAACGCCTCCGCAGAAGCCTTCAACTCACGCATTCTCGAACCGTCCGGGAAAGTCATATCCAGGAGGTCGAGCCCGTTCTCGTCCTTGCCGGCATCTTCCACCGTCGTCGGCTTGAAATGGGCGGCGAATTTCTTGGCGAGCTTTACAGCCCCGAAATATATAGCCATCAGGCCGGATGCGTTGACTATCGCGGTCACGCCATTACCGGTCAACAATCCCTCTGCCTCGTTGACGAAATGGAGCAGCAGGTCAATGGTGAAGGATCCCTCACGGGTCGCCTGTGCGTTGAGATGCACGCGAGCCTCGGGAGCCACGTCTTTCTGCATGATGTCGAATGCTTTGGCGAGGGACAGCAGTGCGGGTGCGAGCTGTTTCACATCCATCTCGTGGGAACGCAGGGCCTCACCGTCATAACGCACATACAGGGTATCCGCTTCGGGGCTTTGCCTGACATCAACGCCACGACCGTCGGCGGCAAGTTGCATTTGAGAACCGGCATCGTTCGCATGGATATTCTCTTGGCTCATCATTCCTCCCGCACCGTTTTGTAGGTGCACCAATCGTAACCGGACAACCTTAACAGGACATGAAGAAAGGTCATCAGATGGCGAACGTCACCAGATACAATACCAGCAAAGGCGAGACACGATGGCGCGTGAGGTATCGCAAGCCCGACGGCACGCAAACCGACAAGCGTGGCTTCAAACGCAAATCCGATGCCGTGAACTGGGCGGCGGAGCATGTCACGATAGCCAAAGCGAGGGGAGCGTACATCGACCCGCAGGACGCGAAGACCACCGTGGGGGAGCTGGCCGGCGCGTGGTTGGATGCGAAGCGCACACGAGTCAAACCGAGCTACATGGACGACCTGGAGGACTCATGGAGCGTCTGGGTCAAGCCCGCATGGGGAGACGTGCCCATCGGCATGGTGACCAGAAACGATGTGCAGAAATGGGTTACTGACATAGCGTCGCAGCGCAGCGCCAGCGTCACATTGAGGGCATACGGCATCCTCGCCGGGATCCTCGACAACGCCGTGCGAGACGGCATGATCCACGCGAATCATGCGCGCGGGGTGGAGCTGCCGCGCAAGAAGACCAAAAGGCATGTGTACCTCACCGCGCCCCAGCTGTACTCGCTGGCCGGTGAATGCGGCTGGCGTCGCGACATCATCCTCACACTTGGACTGTGCGGCATGCGCTGGGGCGAGCTCGTGCCCCTGCGCGTGCGCGACGTCGACCTCGACCGGCATCGGATCATGGTTGACGTGAGCGCCCCCATGGTCGGCGGCAAGGTCACTCCGGGGGACACCAAGACCCACGAGGGACGTAGCATCATGTACCCGGCCGTCCTCGACCGGATCATGCACGACCGCTGCGAGGGGCGCAGACCGGACGACCTGCTCTTCGAGGCTCCCGGCCGTCCGGGCGTGTATCTCAAGGAGTTCGGCGCGGCGTCCAGCGGCGACGGATGGCTCGCGTCCGCGCTCCGGCGCGCCGGCATCAGCGGGCACTTGACCCTGCATGATCTGCGGCACACGGCGGTGAGCCTCATGGTCAGCTCAGGAGCCAACGTCAAGGCCGTGCAAAGACAGATCGGGCACAAGAGCGCGGCGATGACGCTCGACACCTACGCGGATCTGTTCGAGGCTGATCTGGACAAGCTCGGCGAGCGCATGGGCGAGATGCTGCTGCGTGAGAGTGTGGGCAAAATGTGGGCAGACGATACGGCGGAGGCCGCGTAATCTGCACGGGAGTAGGGCTGTCGGGTTTCCCTTTTGCGGGTTCGACTCCCGTCATCCGCTCCATTCGCTTCAACGATGAAGCTGTGAAACCCAATCATTCCAACGATTTTCAATTTTGCAGGCACTTGCTCGATCACACGATTTTTGCCGAATTGTTGTCACCGTGTTGTCACGAGGTGTGTAAAAGAGGATTCGGAGAGCGGTGCAGACTCAAAATTTTCCCGTGTCCAATATCTCTGCTGCAGTTATCTTGCTGCTGATGGATGTTGCCACGTAATCAAGATCGGTGTCGAATAGGTCTGCATAAGTATCCCTTCTTAGCTTGGCTTATGACAGGTTTTTTCTCTGAATTCAGTGTTCTTTCTCTGAATTCAGAGAAAGAATGTATAATTCAGAGAAAGATTCAGAGATTCAGAGCAGGCGGTGGCGAATGGCGCACGAGTATGGCAAAGAAACCTTGTCCAAGGAATTCAAAAGCGATCGCGATAAAGGTCTGCCGGATTCCGAATTAGTGGAGGCTGTTGTCGCCTTAGCCAATACGGACGGCGGGTGCGTGTATCTGGGTGTTGAGGACGACGGCACCGCGACCGGTGTCCAGCGCAAGCATCAAGATCCTGTCGGGCTGTCAGCGATGATTGCCAATAGGACTGTGCCCCCGATATCGGTTCGCGCGCAATTGGTGGGTGATGGCGTCACCGTCATCCAAGTCGATGTACCCAAGTCACATAGTGTGGTGTCAACTAAGTCGGGGAGAATCCTGCGGCGCATGATAAAAGTGGACGGTACGCCCGAAAGCGTACCTATGTATCCGTATGAGATCGCTACCCGGCTTTCGGATCTGGGTAAGCTCGACTACTCCGCCCAACCGGTTCCGGGGGCCACGCGGGAGGATTTCGATCCGTTGGAGCGCGACCGCCTGCGCAAGATCATCTCCACCTACCGATCCAGCGACCGTAATCTTCTAGAGCTTTCAGACGAGGATCTGGAAAAATCATTGCGTCTTGCCGTGTCGGTGGATGGGAATGTAACGCCGACCTTGACAGGTTTGTTGCTCATCGGCAGTGAGGAGTCACTGCAACGTCTTGTCCCGACAAGCGAGGCGGCTTTCCAAGTTCTAGTTGGCACCGACATCAAGGTGAACAATACATATCGCGGCCCGCTGCTCAAGACCATAGAGCAGATAGCGGAGTTGTTCGCTCCTTGGAATCCAGGAACTGAACTGACCGTGGGTTTGTTTTCCTCGGTGGTGCCCGAATTCGACGAGAGGGCGTTCAGGGAAGCGTTGGTCAATGCGTTCGGCCACAGGGATTATTCAGTTCTTGGCCGTGTGCGTGTGCTGGTGGATGACGCGGGACTGACGATTGCCAATCCCGGAGGATTCGTGGAAGGCATCAACGTTCACAATCTGCTTACCGCGGAACCGCATGGACGAAACCCATGCCTCATGGATGCGTTGAAGCGAACTGGACTCGCTGAACGAACCGGTCGTGGAATCGATCGCATTTTCGAGGGGGCCTTGAACTATGGTCGGCCCTTGCCTGACTATTCGAGATCCAACGGGCGGGGTGTTTCGGTGCTGCTACCTCGAAGCGCGCCTGACGAGGCGTTTGTGGAATTATTGGCCGAGGAACGCGAGCGTAGCGGCAAGTCAATGTCGCTTGACGGTCTGCTTATTCTGGATAAGCTCAAGCGAGAGAGGCGTTGTGGCTTTGGCGCGTTGTCAGAGTCCTTAGATATGAGCGATCAACGTCTGCGCACTGTATTGGGGCAGTTGACGGAGTCTGGGCTCGTCGAAAGCTCCGGCACTAACGCTCGTCATACATACACATTGGGGGCGAAAGTGTATCGGCGCAGCGGTAAAACGGTGGAATATGTCAGACAGTCAGGCATCGACAGGGTGCGTTACCCCGAATTGATCATGAAGCTGATGCGCGAGCAGAAGTCGGTAAGCAAAAACGACGTGATGGAGCTATTGCATCTCGACGAGAACCAGGCATATTACCAATTGCGAAAACTGGTTGGTGAGGGACGTGCCAAAAAGGTGGGTGGTGGTCGCAATGTACGATATGAGGAAATGCAACGAGACGACGATGGAATATCGGGCGAACAGTTCTGATTAGGGATTATCCTCTGAATGCATAAAGCTGGGATTCAGCGCAGCAAGAAGGATCTCATCGACTCGTTCGTCAGCATGAAGGAATCGCCATGGAATTTTTCCATGGCGATTCTCCGTTTTCTCCGGACGTTCATCGTCCAAACCAGCTTCGCTGATTCTGTTCCACGATTGAAGTGTGGGCGATTCTTTTTGTCCTCTACTGATGCCGTTGGAAAGGAGCCAGCATGCCGATATATTCATTTCCCGAACCACGCCGTATTTGGGGCGCGGGCTGTTCCCAATCCATTGATATGGATATGGGAGTAGCAAGCGACGCATGTGTGGCCACACGTGCTCGCTCCACAGGTGCGGGACGGCTTGCCGGGAGACCCGGTCCCCATGGTCGGCGAGGCCTCCAGACCGCTGACACGGCTTATGGAATGAGCCGTTCCAGCTCCCGCGGGGAGGTGTTTCTTTATGGGCTGGCGTGACAACCGCAGGCGCAGCGTATGCAAGAAAATCATGTTCACACCGGAGGAATGGGAGCAGACTAGGAGAATCCACGAGCGTTGGGCGAGGAACATCCCGGTATACAGGCGGTGGGGTGATTTCGCCCGCCAGATCCTCATGCATGGCGCGTTGATGAACGTTTCGGTGACGCTGGCGAGCGATCCGGAGGTGTTCAAGGCCGAGCTCCACCACATCGGCGTGAACGTGAACCAGACAGCCCATTGCGCTGGCCCGACTGGTGGATCCTGCTCACCGCCACCACGCACCCGGTCTACCTGCTGGCAATAGCGCCAAAGATCAGCCGGTTCATCACTGGCGGCCAGCGATGAATGGCAAGAGCATGGAGGCATGGCGGTATCTCGGCATGGCGCAAATGACGAATTCTTCCATAACGTTCTTCAGGTCCGGGCCAGTTGCTTATAGAGCGTATGAGCGTCTGGGTAAATCCTGCAGGGCACTCCGGCGACGTTCGCTTGACGCTCCATGATGGGGTCGTGCTTGCCATACAGCAGCAGTTTGCCGGGCCTTATCGCAAAAAGCTTCTCGGCGAAGAGCAGATCCAGTTCGGATTCGGTGTTCGCGCATCCCAATGTGCTGGTGGCGCACATCACTCCGGAAGGAACGCAGCTCAGGCATGTGATGGTGCTGGGGGAACCGCATCTGAGATTCTGCACGATTTTGACGCCGTTCACCGCCAATGTCGCCAGATAGAGCTGATTAAGCAGCATGATTGCCTGCTGCCATTCCAGGTCCATGTCCGAAGTGACGGTGAGGTCCGAGCCAACGGCACCCATATACCGCGAGTATTCCGGGATGTCGTCGAGGGCCTTCTCCAGTCGCGGGTATATCCGCATGTCACTGGTGAACAGACAAAGCACGGTATGGGAAGGATTATGGACGAATCGCGCCTTGCGATCCCGATACGGCACCATGAGCTCCGGCCATTCGTCCAGATACATCTGCGGCTGAAGCATCGGGAAACCTTGTGGATTGAACTGGATGCCTTTACCGCTGAGATAGTCGGCGTAGCGGTCGATGAGCTCTTCGAATGATGCGATGGATCGGTTCATGCCGCCCTTCCCACGTTGGGAAACTTCATGACAAGGACGTGCGCCCCCGGGATTTCGCATCGCAGCAGGCACAGCACCTGGCGCAGGCGATGCTGGTGAAACTGCTGCACCGCCTGGCCTTGGAACCGGGGACGGCAATCGTCGATCACTGCGATTTGACGGCAGCCGGCCAGGGACGCCCTGACCCGTTCCCAGTCCGCCTCATCCCGAACGGCGAATAGCACCGAGAGCCAGATGCCGCGCCGCTTGCCATTGATGTCGAACAGACAGTAGGGCGTTCCTGCTTCCGGCATCAGGGGATCATAGGGAACCGTCTGCGCGACGGCGTCGGCGGGCCTGCCGTCCCAGAAAGTGCCGATGAGATCATAGGTGGATTTCATGCTTGTCCCTTTGCCTAGAGATCGAAGACAATGCCGGTGCCCAGCTCGATAGCCTTGTTGGCGAACTCGACGAGCTTGCGGTAGATCGTTTCAAGCCGTGGGTTGATCGGCTCCGTGAGCCGCCATTCAAGCCATCCGAGCATGAGCTTGCACTGCTCGGCGTTCAAGTAGTCCACGTCTCCAGGGTCGATGAGCGAATTGCACAGCCTGTCTATCGGGCCGATGAAGTCCTTATCGAGGAGATCCTCGTCCCCCTCGGTTAGTTCGAATGATTCCGTCTGCCCCGGCTTCGCTTGGAAGGTTTCGGGAATATAGCCGTAGTAGTTGAGACCTTCAAGGCTGAGAACAAGGACAAGTTCCATGATCACATTTCCCTTCTCTTGAGAATTTTGAAGTGGGTTTCTTTGTTGCTTCCAGGCAGACCGTTGAGCTTGACGTTTTTCTTCGTTCTTTTGTCGTATATGCGCAGATAGCCCGCCACCATGTCCGCGTCGATTCTCCACCGGGCGTTCTCGAACACGTACTTGACGCCCCTTCTGCGCCCCTGGGCACCGGGAGTGAACCGGCTGACAATGTCATTGAGATCGACCGGCTGCCTCTTCCAACTTTCGTTCCACCTCGTCTCGCGGTCTTTGCTTCTGTCGTAGCGGCCCTGATCCACCATGGAGCCGGGGACGTCGTTGCCGATGTAGCTGCGCGAGCTGTCCGAATACCGCTGCTTGCTGTCCGACATATGCCATATGTCCTTTCCTGCGGCGCCTTGCCGCATGCCATCTTGAAGATGCGCCAGCATTGTGAGAATGCGGCGCGCTTCACCTGTTTGTATGAGTGGGTGGGTCCAGACGGTGGCACAATGGGATGTGCGAGATAGTCCATTGTGGGCCGTCTGGACCACGGTGCGAGAACTTGCCGGTTCGCGCACCGTTTTTTTTATTGCAGAATCTGTGCCGGGTCGGCCTGCTTCTCATCCCTCCTTTCCAAGAGGAGTCCGCGTGCGTAGAGTTCGAGGATGCTGGCGTCGAGCGCTTCGTCATCATGGCGATGGCGCAGCCAGTTCGCATGCTGGTTCAGGATGTTAGAAGCGCATTCCAGCGAGGTGCCGAATCGCTGAGAGATTTCCTCGATGGTCGTGAGACCGAGTTCTTCGATGAGTACTTGGGGCGCGATAGCGTATTTCGCCCAGAAATTCGCTTCGATTTCGGCAAGCTCGCTGTCTCGGAGATGGCCTCGCATGGTGTGTCCCATTTCATGCAATTTGGTAAAACGAATTCTTCCTGAGTTTTCTTGGAGATTGCAGGCAATGTATCGGCTGTCATTGCCGTTTGCGCTAATCGTGAATGATATGCCACTTGGGCAGCTGCAGAGCGTCATCAAGTCATCCAAGGAGACAGATGGGTTGAATGCAATCTGATAGGGTATCGTTTGAATTCCGTGTGCATCCAGCAACTCTGATGGGTCGATGGGCAGCCTGATGTAGCCGAGTTGCTGGAATGCGTCCACCACGCTCCATTTCAACTCCTGATAAAACGACGGGTCGTCAATCCTATATCCCGTGATGTCCTCCTTGTTCCCTTGCAGTCAACAGAGTCATGATGAGCTCCCGCGTCTCCGCTTCGCTGAGATCGCCGCCGTGCCTGGCGCAGTACGCCTTGATCGTGCCGAACGGCGTATCGGCGTTTGATTCGGGCAGGCCCAGCAGAAATTCCGATGTGGTGTGCAGAGCGGTGGCTATGTTCGCGAGCGTACTCGACGTGGGCTCCCGCTCTCCCGCAAGGTATTTCGAGATATTCGGCTGGGTTGTCCCGGCTCGCGCGGCGAGCTGGGACTGATTGATGCCATGCTGCCGCATAAGCTTGCGCATCCTGTCGCCAAGTGCCGCCGTCATATGATGTCCTTTGTCTTTAAGCCTGCGAGGCTCCTTTTCAATTGCTTCACGGCAATCAATATACCACGATTATTCCAAAAGGAATAATCGTGGTGCAACAACTAATGTGCTGCAAGTAGGAAAACGCAAGATAAGTCGTTCCCAAATTGTTGTCACCATGTTGTCATACAAGGCTGCAATCAGGTAAATAAAGCCGCTAAATCACTGGTATTTAGCGGCTTCTCAGCATCGGTCAAGGCGGGTTCGACTCCCGTCATCCGCTCCACCACTTTCCGCTCCCGCTGGCGGGAGCTGGCTCGCGTCAGCGAGACTGAGGGTGAGACTGAGGGGGGTCTTCCACCTATCAGATAGCTACACGTGCCAGCTCCAGCAGGGGGCTCAGTTACCCGCGTCCCCCCCCCCGTATCTCCCGCGTCGCCGGCCATCTTAATCAGCTGCTCGACGGTGACGAACTCGTATCCCTGCTTCTTGAGATCGTCGATGATGCCGGGAAGCGCCTCGACGTCCTGCGAACGGTCGCCGCCGCCGTCGTGCATCAGCACGATCGCCCCGTTATGCGCGCCCGTCATCACGGCATCATGAATCGCCTTGGCTCCGGGACGCTTCCAATCGAGCGTATCGATATCCCACAGCACGTTCATGTCGATCAGGTCGGACGTCTCCTGCCACTGCTTCTTGCCGAACGCCCCGTATGGCGCCCTTAGCACTTTCGTTACATGCCCGGACACCTTCTTCATGTTCGAAAACCCGGCGATGATTTCAGCGCGCAACGCGTCGCGGCTGAGTGTCGGCATGTCCGGATGCGTGTTGGAATGGCTCGCCACCTGATGTCCCTCCTCCAGCATGCGTTTCTCGGCGTCCGGGAACGACAGGCACTCCTCGCCCACGTCGAAGAACGTGGCCTTGACGCCCTTCTCCTTGAGGATGTCCAGGATCGGGCCGCTGTATTTGCTCGGCCCGTCGTCGAACGTCAGCGCGATGACCTTCTTCCCCTCCGGACGCGGGTTCAACGGCACGACGATCGTGTCCTGCGGCTCGACGGTGACGCCTTTGTCCACATGCTTGCCGGAACGTTTCCCGACCCAGTATTCGTGCACGCCGTCTTTCCCGGCCTGCTTGAGTATCTGTATCGAGCCGCCTGCGATGCCGATGCTTTCGCCGTGCGGCACGGTCTCCTTTCTCACGGTATGGTCTTCGGTCACATCCTCGCCTGACGTCACCATCACCATGCCATCCTGCGGGATCGTCGTGCTGTCGATTGCATCCCGGCGCACGGCAGCGCCGTTGATGCTGACGACGATCGGTTTGCCGGCATGCTTCTCGATCATGTCGCCGGCCACGTCGACCAGATTGCCCGGATGCGCGTCGAAGTCGCCATTGTCGCGCAGCAGTCGTCCCAACGTCATGTCGACGCTGACTTTCATGGAAGTGCCGTTTACCGTGATCGGTATCTGCCGCCAATGCCGGTCCCACATCCACCAGCCACCGACACTGCCACCGGCCAACGCCAATATCACCAGAATGGCGACGAATGCAATCAGCCGATGCCGTCCCCTGCCGCGCCGCCCGTTATCGGGGCCGGCTTCGTACTCGCCATATTCGTTCCCGCGCGTCTTCCCCGCCCGGCGCACACTGTCCCCAAACGACAGCTCTTCAATGTACTGCGGTTCTTTTGTCACGTCCTAATTTTACGGAGGTGAAGATGGGAGAAAGGTGAGGAACGGGCCGCGGCGTGCGGAGGCGATGGATTCCGCCCGGCGGCTCCGGCCGGAGTAGCGGTGGTGCCAAATGTTGCATGGTCGCGGGATAATGCAGGTATGACGATTGCAACTGCCGAACGATACGCTGAAATGCTGGACGCCGCGCGCCGCGGCGGATATGCCTACCCGGCGATCAATGTGACGAGCTCCCAAACGCTGAACGCTGCGCTGCAGGGTTTTGCCGATGCCGAGTCGGATGGCATCATCCAGGTTTCAGTGGGCGGCGCCGCGTATTTTTCCGGTCAGGGCGTGAACGACCGCGTGACCGGGTCGTTGGCGTTCGCGGCGTTCGCGCATGAGGTGGCGAAGCGCTACCCGCATATCACCGTCGCGTTGCACACAGACCATTGCGCCAAGCAGTATCTGGACGGTTGGGTGCGTCCCCTGCTGGACATGGAGGCCGATGAGGTGGCGCACGGCCGCGAGCCGATGTTCCAGTCCCACATGTGGGACGGTTCGACGGTTCCGCTGGACGAAAACCTCACCATCGCCGAACAGCTGCTCGACAAGTCCGTCGCCGCGCGCACGATCCTGGAAATCGAAATCGGCGCGGTCGGCGGCGAAGAGGACGGTCATAGCGCCGAAATCAACGAAAAACTGTATTCCACGCCGGCCGATGGCGTGAAGGTCGCCCAGCGTCTCGGCTTGGGAGAGCGCGGCCGGTACATGGCCGCGTTCACGTTCGGCAACGTTCACGGCAGCTACAAGCCCGGCGTGGTCAAGTTGCGCCCGGAACTGTTGGGCGACATCCAGCGCGAGGCGGCTCAGGCCGTGGTGGACGGGCGTATCGCGTCCGCCGCCGGGGCCGTCGATTTTCCGAACGGCAAGCCGTTCGCTCTGGTGTTCCACGGCGGTTCGGGCTCTCGCCCGGAAGAGATCGCCGAGGCGGTGCGGTACGGCGTCGTCAAGATGAACATCGATACGGACACGCAGTACGCGTTCACCCGTGCGATCGCCGATCATGTGTTCTCGAACTACGATGCCGTGCTCAAGGTGGACGGCGAGGTCGGCGAGAAGAAGCTGTACGATCCGCGCTCCTGGGGCCGCGAGGCCGAGAGCGCGATGGCGGCCCGCGTCGTGGAGGCCTGCAAGCAGCTCGGTTCCGCCGGCAAAGCCCTGAAGTGACGTCGGTCGCCGCGGTAGATGCAACCGCAGCTGTCGAGTTACGGTCTTCCGATATGATGGCTGAATATTGGAAAAATGCGTCGGAGCGGGATTTCCCACGCAAGTGCAGGGAGAGACTGCAGGAACTTCAACAAGGCAAGGACGGCAAGTTGCAGCCGTTCGCGCCCATGTTGATATGGGCGTTGAAAAAACGAATGCGGCGGTTACCGCCGCCCCAGCGCTTACCTTCGCAGTAGAGGGCATACGGTAGGCTGTTCCCGGCGGAATCGTGCGGATGCGGAGGTGCAGTATGTCCGGAATCGTGTTGATCGGCGCTCAGTGGGGCGACGAAGGCAAAGGCAAGGCTACCGATCTGATCGGTACCAAAGTGGACTATGTGGCCCGTTTCAACGGCGGCAACAATGCCGGCCACAGCGTGATGGTCGGCGACCAGATGTATGCGTTGCACCTGCTGCCTTCCGGCATCATCAGCCCGAACGTCACCCCCGTGATCGGCAACGGCGTCGTCGTGGATCCGGAAGTGCTGTTCGAGGAGATTGATGGTCTTGAAAGCCGCGGCGTGGACTGCTCCCGCCTGCTGGTGAGTGAGGCTGCACATGTCATCGCGCCTTACCATCGCACGCTCGACAAGGTGACCGAGCGTTTCCTCGGCAAGCATAAGATCGGCACCACCGGCCGCGGTATCGGCCCGGCCTACGCCGACAAGATCAACCGCGTCGGCATCCGCGTGCACGACCTGTTCAACGCCGAGCACCTGCATGACAAGGTCGAAGCCAGTCTGCACCAGAAGAACCAGATTCTGGTCAAGCTGTACAACCGTCGCGCCATCGACGTGGACCAGACCACTGACGAGCTGCTCAAGCTCGGCGAACGCCTCAAGCCGTACGTCGCCAACACCGGCCTGATTCTGAACAAGGCTCTCGACGAGGGCAAGACCGTGCTGTTCGAAGGCGCCCAGGCCACGATGCTTGACGTGGATCATGGCACTTACCCGTTCGTCACTTCCTCCAACCCAACCGCCGGCGGCGCCTGCACCGGCACCGGCGTCGGCCCCACCAAGATCACCCGCGTGGTCGGCGTCTCCAAGGCGTACGTGACCCGAGTCGGCGAGGGCCCGTTCCCCACCGAGCTGTTCGACGAATCCGGCGAATGGCTTCGCCAGCAGGGCCACGAGTTCGGCGTGACCACCGGCCGTCCGCGCCGCTGCGGCTGGTTCGATGCGGTCGTGAACCGCTACGCCAGCCAGGTCAACGGTCTGACCGACCTCGTGCTCACCAAGCTCGACGTGCTCACCGGTCTCAAGGAGATTCCGATCTGCGTCGCCTACGATGTGGATGGCGAGCGTTACGACGATATGCCGACGGATCAGGCCGCCTTCTCTGCTGCCAAGCCGATTTACGAGACCATGCCCGGCTGGACCGAGGACATTTCGCAGGTCCACGAGTTCGACGAGCTGCCCGCCGCCTGCCAGGCGTACGTCAAGCGTCTTGAAGCTCTGAGTAACTGCCGCATCTCCGTGATCGGCACCGGTCCTCAGCGCGACCACATCATTTCCGTCCACTCGCTTCTCGACTAGTCGCCATTCGGCGATCTCGCCGACCCACGGCTGCCGGGACAAAGTGAATCCGCGTACTACAAGGGTTTCAGATCATGAATCAGTCTGTACCGTTCGTGCCCTCCTCGCATGACGAATCCGATGGCGGCGACGCCGCCGGCGCGGGGGACATCGAATCCGTCTCTGCCGGGTCCGACGTCGCCGACACTTCCGCGCCGGACTCGACTCCAAGCGAGGCTCACGCCCTCGCCGCGGACGAGCCGGCGCCATCGACCCAAGAGATCAGCGCCTCCGAAATCGAATACGCGGCGCCTCGGCCCACCGGACTGGCAGCCGCGGTAGCACCACCTTCCATTCCACTGGCCCCGGCCAAGCGCGTGCAGGCGAAATTCAATCCCCTCGCCGATGGCATGCTGTATTTGGTGGTGTTCGTCGGCGGGTTCTTCGGCACGGCGATACGATACGGGCTCTCGCTGCTCCTGCCGAATCCGGCCGCGCCAAGTGGTCTCCTTCATTCGTTCCACACCGCCACGTTCATAGCGAACATGCTGGCATGCTTCATCTTCGCCGCCCTGAGCACGTACATGTCGCAGGCGGCGTGGATTCGCAAGCGCATCCGCCAGCTGGTCAGCCGCGGTGTCGGCATGGGCATGTGCGGCGGGTTCTCCACGTTGTCGGCGATGATGATCGAGGACCTGAACTCGTTGCGCGCCGAGAACATCGTGGGATTCGTGACCTACACGCTGCTGAGCTTCATCTGCGGTTTGATCATCGCGTGGCTTGGCACCATGCTGGGCCTTGCGCTGAGCCGAAAACGCGAGGCGCGCGTGGTGGCTCGCGCGGTGCGCGAGTCGCAGGCCGCCGGCGCTCCGTCCGGAGCAGACTTGGCTGTTGAAAGTCAGGCCGGTTCGGAACCGGCTGCGGGCCGCGTACAAGACATGCCAGTATCCGACGAACAGCACCTTCCGTCGTTCGAACCGGATCCGATCACCGCGGAAATTCCGCTCAGGCCTGATCCCGAAACCGGGGAGGTGCGCTGACATGTTTGCCCTGATCTGTATGTGCGGCGGCTTGGGCGCCGTGACGCGGTTCGTCCTGAACACCTCGATTCAACGGTGGTGGAACCGCGCGTTCCCGCTGTCCACGTTCATCATCAACGTGCTCGCCACGTTCTTCGCCGGCGTGGCCGCCGCGGCCTACTTCTACCAGACGGCCGACCATTCGTCGTACCTGCTGTTCGTCACCGGCTTCCTCGGCGGTTTCTCTACGTTTTCCACGGCTATCAACGAGATGGTGTCGCTCGCCCGCAGCGGCAAATACGCCGCGGCCGCCGTGTACTTCATGATGACCGTGCTGGTGCCGGTGGTGTGTGTGGTGCTGGGTTGGGGGCTGATCGCGCTGGTGCGGTAGCTCGTCTGCGCTGGAGTGGCTCTCAAAACTCGCAGATACAAAAACGATGTTGTTGGAAAATAGGGGTTCTGTTTTTGTATCTGCAAGTTTTGAGAGCGTCGTTCTGTATACAATTAGGCGAACAGTCATATTGTGACGGCAAACGATGGAGTGGGGACATGGTCGGGATGCGTGATGTGGCCAAAAAGGCCGGGGTGTCGTTGAGTACGGTGTCGCTGGTGGTGAATGGTGCCGGGTGCGTGTCCGATGACATGCGCGAGCGCGTCGCCGAAGCCATGCGTGCGCTCAATTATGTGCCGAACGAGCTCGCCCGCAACCTGTATCATGACCGCACCAACACCGTCGGCGTCATCGTGCCTACCATCCGCCATCCGTTCTTCGCCACGTTGGCGGCCGGTCTGCAGCGAGAGCTGTCGGAGCGGGGGCTGCGTACCATGCTGTGCTCGACGGCCGATTCGGGTACTGGCGAGGCCGAGTACGTCGACATGCTCCGCCGGCATATGATGGATGGCATCGTGATGGCGGCGTACACCGAGCACGCTCCGGATTACTGGACTTCGATCGGTCGGCCCATCGTGGGGTTCGATTGTTATCTCGGCGAGGGCATCCCATCGGTCGGCTCCGATCACGAGCAGGGCGGGCGACTGATCGCCGACCTGTTGATTCATAGTGGTTCCCGGCATGTGGCGATAGTAGGCGGCCCGTGCAGGCAGTTCCATGATCTGGCGCAGACGCCGACTGGCGAGGCGCGGCAGACGGAATCGCCCGGGAACACCACGTTCCCGACCGTGCGCTATTACCTGACGCTGGAGCGTGAACTGCAGCGTGCAGGCATTCGGTGCGAGTACATCGAGGCCGGGGAAGTGGCGGATTTTCAGGGTTGCACGACGGCCATGCGCGAACTGTTCGACCGTTTTACCGACGTGGATGCCGTGGTCAGTTCCGATATCGGTGCCGCCTGCTGCGTGCAGGAGGTGTTTCGCCGCGGCATGCGTGTGCCGCAGGACGTGCAGGTCGTCGCCTATGATGGCACGTATCTGACCGACATGGCAGGGTTGCGTCTGACCGCCGTATGCCAGGACTTCGATGCGCTTGCCGGCACGGCCGTCGCCCGCATGACGGATGCCATCGAGGGGCGTCCGGTCGATTCCGCCGGTGACGTAATCCCTGTTTCCCTGCGCGAGGCCGACACCACGCGGCGCTGATTGCCGCGCCTCCGCCAGCGAGTCCGGAGGCGGTACCTACGCCAACCGCTTCGGCGACGGCACCATCGCCTCGCTCACCGATGTGCTGCGCACCCGCTTCGCCGGGGTGTACGACGGTGTCCACGTTCTGCCGTTCTTCACGCCGCTCGACGGCGCCGACGCCGGCTTTGATCCGATCGACCACACCAAGGTGGACCCGCGCCTGGGTTCCTGGGATGACGTGGCCGAACTCAGCAAGTCCCACGACATCATCGTCGACGCGATTGTCAACCACATGAGCTGGGAATCCGCGCAGTTCCAGGACGTGCTGAAGAACGGCGAGAAATCCGAGTACTACCCGATGTTCCTGACCATGAGCTCCGTATTCCCGAACGGCGCCACCGAAGAAGACCTCGCCGGCATCTACCGCCCGCGCGGCGAATCTCGCAAGTCCCGCGCTCCCAAAAGTTTCACGCGACGCGGCCGGCATATCGGCCGTGCCGCGTTGTCGTGTAATATGCGACCGTTACGATAGTTGTATACCCGTAACGAGAGCGCACAAGAGAAGAGAAGTAAACCGATATCATGACCGATGATCAGCAGCAACCGAACGAATTCCCCGCTCCGAAGCCGTTGCCGGGCAGTGTGTACATTCGCCCCGGCATCGATGATCGGCCTGATTACGACAAGGTGCTCAGCCCCGAAGACAAGTCCGCGGTCGCCCGCTTGGCCGTGCATCAGCCGCGGCGCAAGGTCGAGGCGTCCGTGACGCAAGCCGAGACCCAGGTCGCGCAGATGACCTCGGAGGGATCTCCCGCGGCGGCCGCGGCCTCCGTCGACACGGCGGTCCCGGACATGGGCTCGGCGTACGTGGACATGCGCGACCCGGTGATCAGCGCCGACGGCCAGCGCCCGAACCCCGGTCAGGTGACCCGCCTGTCGTGGGGCTTCGCGGTGGGCGCGACCATGGCGATCGTGCCATGGGCCGCATTGAACCTGCTCGCGCTGCCTGCGGTCATAGCGAAAGTCAGCTGGCAGCGGGTCTCCGGCGCGGTTGCCTCCCGCGCGGCGTTCTCCGGTGGCGGCCAGGGACTCTCCGAGAGCCTGGTCAGTCGCATTGGCACGGTCGGCGACGGCGGGGTGGCGTCGGCATGGGCCATTGATCTGGCCGTGGTTGTTGTCGTGGGTGTCGTCGTGTCGCTGATTGCCGAGGCCGTCGTCTCCGCGCTGTCCGATCGCACGCGCGTGGCCGCTGGCCGGCGCACGCCGTGGATCATCGCAGGAGGCGTCGTCTCCGCGGTGATGACGCTGGCGCTGGGACTGTGCTCGAACGTGGTGGGCATCGCGTTGCTGTGGGGTCTGGTGCAGGTCGGTTATGTGATGCTGACCGTGCCGATGGCGGCCGCGTTCAGCGAGCGAGTGCCCGACAAGTTCCGTCCGCGCATCGTGCGCGCGCGTGGCATCGGCCAGATGGTCGGCCAGGCGCTGGGCGTGTGGATCGGCGTCGCCTGCGTCGTGTTCGGCGGGCTGTATACGCCGTTCGCCGCGGCCGCCGCGGTGTTCCTGCTGGCCGGCATCGTGCCGGTGCTGGTGTGGCCGAAGGAACCGTCGAGCGAGGAGCAGCCGCATACGGCGATGAGTGCGCACATGCTGATGGAGCGGTTCCGCGCGCCGCGGCACGCCGTCGAATTCTGGAAGGCGTTCGCTTCGCGCTCCTTGGTGTCGGCTGGTGTCGGACTGACGACCGTGTTCCTGTGGTTCATCGCATCGGCGCTGATCTTCCGGGATTGGTTCACGCAAGGCAACTCCTCTCCGATCGCGGTACCGGTGTGCTCGTTGATCGCCTCGATGGCCTTGGCGACGCTCGTCGGCTCCGTGGGTGCCGCGTTCATCGCCGGTCCGGTGGGTGAGTACATTGAGGATCCGCGGTATCTGTCGGTCATTTCCTGCGTGCTGTACACGGTGGCGTTGGCTTTGCCCATGACCATGCCGAGCGCCGTCAGCATGGTGCTGTTCGCCCTGATCGGAGGGTTCGCGTTCGGCCTGATCGATACGTTCGGCCAGTTGCTTGCGATGGGCGCGTTGCCGGATGCGCGTTCGGCCGGCCATGATTTGGCGTTCTTCAACCTGTCGAATTCCGTCGGTCTGGCGCTCGCCGCGATAATCGGCGCGGTCGGTGTGGCCGTCACCGGCGGTTTCTCGGTGCTGTTCCCGGCGGCCATCGTCTGTGTGCTCGCGTCCGCGGTCGTCACGATTTCGATGAAGCGCTAGCAATCCGGCCGGATTGGCCGCTGTCGCGCTTCGTTTGGGATTGAGGCATCATCCTATCCGCGATTAGTCCCATCCGTTGCTGCTGAAATGGGACTTTCGCGGGATGGGGCGTCGATGTGTCTGTCTGTAATGCAGGCGGAACGCAGACAGGTTGTGCCGACGCCGCCGATGTTGTTATGCCGCGGCCGTCCACATAGTGAACCTTTGATGGCTGTCGTGGAATCCCGCGCCTATGTTGTCAGACAGTCGAGCGCGAAAGAGCTCGAAAGACACGTTCGATACCGAAAGGAGGTTCGCCGCGATGACTGGATATGCTGCTGATAACGCCGCTAACGCAACCACCGTTAACGTTGTTCTGCTGTCTGCACGAATTATTATTCCGTCTTCGCTGGCGGACTGATTCGGCATCACTGCTTGGAACCCCGCCAACGAAGGCAGGGCTCAGCGAGCAACCAATCGTATAGCCCTGCACGAGTCGCGGGGCTTTTTTGATGCGTCCCACAAGGTCACCGGATCAGCAAAGCGGCAAACGAGAGAGAACAGAATAAAAAATCGCGGGCTCGTCCGCGTGCAGTAACAGGAGCTAACAATGACAGCAGTCACACTGACAGCTGACGGCACCACTTCGGTGGGTGGAAAAGCAAAGGCGATGGTCCGTGACTCGGTCAAGACCGTGATCGCCGCCTCGATGGTCGGAACCGCCATCGAATTCTACGACTTCTACGCCTACGGCACCGCCGCAGCGAACTACTTCCCGCGCATCTTCTTCTCCGCGAAGGACAACCCCACCGTCGCGCTGCTGATGAGCCTGCTGACCTTCGCCATCGCGTTCATCGCTCGTCCGCTGGGATCCCTGATCTTCGGCCACTTCGGTGACCGCATGGGCCGCAAGACCACGCTGGTCGTCTCGCTGATGACCATGGGCGTCGGCACGTTCCTCATCGGCTGCCTGCCGACCTACAGTCAGGTCGGTGTCGGCGCGGTCGCGGTACTGTGTCTGCTGCGTTTCATCCAGGGCATCGGCCTTGGCGGCGAATGGTCCGGTGCTGCGCTGGTCGCCACCGAGAACGCGCCCGAAGACAAGCGTGCGCTGTACGGCTCCTTCCCGGAGCTCGGCGCCCCGATCGGCTTCTTCCTGTCGAACGGCACCTACTTCGTGCTGGAGTCGTTCAATGACACCGATGCGATGTGCGCCTGGGGTTGGCGTGTGCCGTTCCTGCTGTCCGCCGTGCTGGTGATCATCGGCCTCGTCGTGCGAGTCCACATGGAGGAGACCCCGATCTTCCGCATGGCCCAGGAGCAGAAGAAAGTCGTCAAGTCCCCGCTGACTGAGGTGTTCCGCAAGTCCTGGAAGCAGGTGCTGCAGGCGACGTTCCTCGTGGCCGTGACCTACACGCTGTTCTACACGCTCGCCACCTGGTCGCTCGCATGGGGCACCAAGATCAAGCGTGAAGGCGGCGGCGACCTCGGCTTCACCAACCAGGAGTACCTGCTCATGCTGATGATCTCCATCTGCGTGTTCGCGCTGTTCATCGTGCTTTCCTGCCTGTATGCCGACCGGATCGGCCGTCGTCGCGTGCTGATGTTCTCGTCCTGCGCGCTGGTCGTGTTCGCCGTGCTGTTCCCGTTCCTGCTGGACAGCGGCCTGGTCGGTCAGAAGAACTTCGCGGCCACCATGGTGTTCCTATGCCTCGGCTTCGCCCTGATGGGCATCGCCTTCGGCCCGATCGGCGCCTTCCTGCCCGAGCTGTTCGACGCGAACGTGCGTTACTCCGGCTCCGGCATCGGCTACAACCTCGCCGCCATCGTCGGCGCTGCTTTCGTGCCGACCATCGCCACGTGGCTGTCGAAGAACTTCGGCGTGCATTCGGTGGGTCTGTATCTTGCCGTGATGGCCGTCTGCTGCCTGATTGCGTTGGCGACCTGCAAGGAGACCAAGGACGTCGACTTTACGAAGTGACGGCGATGGTCGGGTACCGCCCGGCCGCGCTTGAACTCCCAAAAAATAACAACAATACACAAAAACAATCATTCAATATTTGGACGTGGGCAACCACGTCGCCTCCAGTGGTACTAGAAATGAGCCACAGGAGGGGATGACTTTGGCGCGGGACACAATCCCGCGTGGAAGCCGTCTGCAACCAAGAGGGCCGTCGAAAGCGAGCGCGTTCGGCGGCAAGACATCCAATTAAAGGAGTGCCTATTATGGCAGCAACTATCTGGTATGAGAAGGACGCCGATCTGTCCGTGTTCGATGGCAAGAAGGTCGCCATCCTCGGTTATGGCTCCCAGGGCCACGCGCATGCGCTGAACCTGCGCGACTCCGGCGTTGACGTGGTCGTCGGCCTGCGCCCGACCTCCAAGTCCGTCGAGTTCGCCAAGGAGCAGGGCCTTGAGGTCAAGCCGGTCGGCGAGGCCGTCGCCGAGGCCGACGTGGTCATGATCCTGCTGCCCGATCAGTACCAGGCCGCCGTGTACAAGAAGGACGTCGAGCCGAACCTGAAGCCGGGCGCTGCCTTGGCCTTCGCCCACGGCTTCAACATCCACTACGGCTACATCAAGCCTTCCGAGGATCACCCGGTGTTCATGGTCGCTCCGAAGGGCCCGGGCCACATCGTGCGTCGTGAGTACGCCGCCGGCCGTGGCGTCCCGGTCGTCGTGGCCGTCGAGCAGGACCCGGACGGCAAGACCTGGCCGCTGTGCCTGGCTTACGCCAAGGCTCTGGGCGCCCTGCGCGCCGGCGCCATCAAGACGACCTTCACCGAGGAGACCGAGACCGATCTGTTCGGCGAGCAGGACGTCCTCATGGGCGGCATCAACCACCTGTGCGACCTCGGCTTCGACGTGCTGACCGAGGCCGGCTACCAGCCGGAGATTGCCTACTTCGAGGTGTTCCACGAGCTGAAGATGCTGGTCGACCTGGCCAACGAGGGTGGTCTGAACAAGGCCCGTTGGTCCTGCTCCGACACCGCCCAGTACGGCGACTACACCTCCACCGTCATCACCGACGAGACCAAGAAGCGCATGCAGTACCAGCTCAAGCGCATCCAGGACGGCTCCTTCGCCAAGGAGTTCATGGATGACCAGGCTGCCGGCGCCCCGAAGTTCAAGGAACTGCAGGAGAAGTTCTCCCACCCGCACCTTGAGACCGTCGGCCCGAAGCTGCGCGCCATGTTCTCCTGGAACAACGGCCCGGCCAAGGACCAGGACGAAGCCGAGTCCTTCAACGGCAAGATCGCTCGTACCCAGGTTCAGTGATCGCCTCCGCTCCGGCTCCCGCTGGAGGGAGCCGCCAGTCGGTCGCAGACTGACTGAGAGCGGTGCATAACAAGGCCGCCGTTCCCGTTCATTCGGGAGCGGCGGCCTTCTGCGTTGCCGGTGATGCGGCCGGTAACGAAGCCGACATTGCCGCGTCCTGCGCCGTGTCACCCGCTCCCTGCCTGAACTGTTCATACTCCAATAGTGAGATGGTTCACGTTGTGGACGGTGAGGGGGCTGTGGCGGCGTTACCGGTAGGATAGTCCTCAGTTCTAAGGACAAAATCCTTAACGCTTGGATCGACCGGGCCCATGCCCGACCCCAAACGCGCGGAATGCAGGCTCCTGCATAATGCGCAACCACAAACGACACCGTGTGCCGGCAAGAGTGCCGGTACGCAAGTAAAGGAGTGCCAAACATGGCTGCACAAATCTGGTATGACAACGACGGTGACCTCTCCGTACTCGAAGGCAAGAAGGTCGCGATCATCGGTTACGGCTCGCAGGGCCACGCGCATGCGCTGAACCTGCGCGATTCGGGTGTTGACGTGGTCGTCGGCCTGCGCCCGACCTCCAAGTCGGTCGCCTTCGCTAAGGAGCAGGGCCTTGAAGTCAAGTCCGTGCCGGAAGCCGCCGCCGAGGCCGACGTAATCATGATTCTGGCCCCCGACCAGTACCAGCGCACGATCTGGGCCAACGACATCGAGCCCAACATCAAGCCGGGCACGGCCGTCGCCTTCGCCCACGGCTTCAACATCCACTACGGCTACATCAAGCCTTCCGAGGATCACCCGGTGTTCATGGTCGCTCCGAAGGGCCCGGGCCACATCGTGCGTCGTGAGTACGCCGCCGGCCGTGGCGTCCCGGTCGTCGTGGCCGTTGAGCAGGATCCACGTGGCGACGCTTGGGACATCACCCTGGCTTACGCCAAGGCTCTGGGCGCTCTGCGTGCAGGCGCCATCAAGACCACCTTCACCGAGGAGACCGAGACCGATCTGTTCGGCGAGCAGAATGTGCTCATGGGCGGCGTGAACAAGCTCGTCGAGATGGGCTTCGAAGTCCTCACCGACGCCGGTTACCAGCCTGAAATCGCCTACTTCGAGGTCTGCCACGAGCTGAAGATGCTCGTCGACCTCATGAACGAAGGCGGTCTGAACAAGGCCCGCTGGTCCTGCTCCGACACCGCCCAGTACGGCGACTACACCAACACCTGCATCGACGAGCACGTGCGTGAGCGCATGCAGTACCACCTCAAGCGCATCCAGGACGGCTCCTTCGCCAAGGAGTTCATCGACGACCAGGACGCCGGCGCTCCGAAGTTCAAGGCGCTGCAGGAGGAGTACTCCAACGTGCGCATCGAGACCGTCGGCCCGAAGCTGCGCGCCATGTTCTCTTGGAACAAGGACGCCGTGAAGGACGCCGACGAGGCCAACTCCTTCACCGGCAAGATCGCCCGCGCCCAGGTGCAGTGATTTCTGAAGCTGTGAGGCCGTAAGACCGTAGAGCTGTAAAGCCAGGCCTTACCGCATGACTCAGGTCGTTGTCTTCGTCGTTCATCGCCGAAGACGACGACCTTTCGTTTATCTGGTCCTATTAATGTGTTCGTAAGCAATGTGCTTACGAACACATTACGAGTATCAAGGGTTGCTATCACGCCAAATTGCGTCACTGTGTGCGCCCTCGCACACAGTGACGCCTGTGTAAACCCTTTATTTTTCAACGGTTCTGCAGATTGCGTCACTGAGAGAGGTCGCGCACAGTGACGCAATCCGCACACAGTGACGGTCGATAACCATGGTTGTGTCGCACGATTCGCATGTTTCGTATGATCACGTGCGAGTTGCAGGATCCGACGCTGGTGGTATCAGCGCCGAGGCTCGTTCGCTGTCGTCTTCCGCGATGCCCGACTCATACGCGGCGCCCTTTGCGGCGTTCTCTGGCGCGGTACCTACGTTGCCGCTGACGGGCCGTCTCAGCACGATCATCTGCCAGCAGTGCCCGGAATTTCGGGTGTGGTCTATTCCGGCAGGTGGTGTCAAGGGCTTTCGCCACCCTTTGCGCGAATCGTCGCCGCCCCTGCGAGGTCAATATATCATCGGCAAAGACGACGATGACTGTATATCCCATCGCCCGCAAAGCCTGCCTCTTGCGTTCGTCCCATCGGTATTGTCGTTTGTCGCGGCGATGCGCGTCTCCATCGTATTCGATGATGACCCGTTGTTTGGGGTATGCGATATCGACTGTCGCCTCGTGAGCCAACTCCGGAATGAGTATCTTCCAGTGTTTGACCGGCTGCGGCAATCCATGTCGCAGCATCACGAGAGTGCAGCGGCATTCCATGGTGGAGTCAGTCACGGCATCGAGGAAAACGAGAGCATCAATGCATTTCCTTCTGCCCGGGAACGCGTCTGCTCCATCAAGGAACCGCGAGATATTGGCGACCGTCATGGAGCCTGATGACGCGCGCAGTATGGCATCCGCCAGAACGATTACCTCGATTTGCGTGAGATACGGCGCCAGCAGTGCCCATGTCATCAGCGGGTGCGTGTAGACGATGGTGATGTTGTCGTGAGTCCATGTGAGGTGGGCGATGCCCGTCAACGATGGCGGGCATTTCAGGTAGGACGTATCTTTCCGTCCGGATCTCTTGGTTGGCTCCCCAACGTACAGTACTTGGAACTTCACGGCTTCAAATCTTGAACATAGCGGTGTCTCTATGCCTGCCAGACGTAATGCGGTCATACCGGTATAGACCGGTGGCGAGGTGTTGATGGTTTTTCGTGAGTGTTCCATGCAATGCAGGAACGTCGTGGATTGCAGCTGGCGCAGTGAGCGCGCAAGATAGTTGTTCGCGACTGTTGCGCTGGAGTTGACAGGGGTGTGCTGATTCGTATTCATGGATTGAATGTAAGCATGATAATCTGCGGTGCGCCACCGGCCGCCTCAAATCTGTGGATAAGTGTATAACTCATCGGTTATCCACAGTGATGTAGCGAATGTGGATATGTAACTGGCGGAGATGCTGCGTGTGGTGCTGCTCTGCGGATGGAGGAACGCGTCACTGTGTGCGGAGTGCGTCACTCTGTGCGTCCTCACACACAGTGACGCCCATGTAAATCCCTTATTTTTCAACGGTTCTGCGAGTTGCGCCACTGAGAGAGGGCGCACACGGTGACGCACCCCGCACACAGTGACGGTATTGCGGGCTTCCGCCGTGCACGGGTACGGGTATCGGATCATGTGACTGATCCGATACCCGTACCCAACGCCTCAGAGCGCCTGCGGGCGCAGGACGAGATCGAAATCGAACTCCGCGTCGTCGAGGCGGTATTTCTCGTGCAGCTTGGGACCGCAGCTGTTGGACCCGATGCCGGACTGCATGTAATCCACGCACACCACCGTCGAATCCGCCGGCTTCAGCTCGCTGTTGTGAGCCTTGGCGGTCAGCTCCTCCTGGGTGTAAGGCAGCGCCTGGAAGTCGAAGGCATGGTCACCGGCACGGAGCACCAGCAGCTCGGCGTCATCGCTGGCGATGCTCGCCCAATCGCAGTCGTGATGGTTGCCGTTCTCCTGCGGCTTGATATACGGCTCGAACAGCGATTCGGGAGTGCCGGAGAACACGCCATGATAGCTGGACCGGCGCTTGTCGATGTAGCTTTCGTTCGGGCCGAGACCGCAATAGGCGATCTGCCGCATCGGCTTCGGCACGAACAGGCGCAGGCCGAAACGCGGCAGGAACGGGAAATCGGTGTCGCGCATCACATGCATGCGCAGCGCCACCGAACCGTCGGGCGCGATGGTCCAGTCGGCGTCGATGTCGGCGATGCGCTGCACAATCGGCGCCACCAGCGCCATCGTCGCATGGATCGTCACCTGGCCGTCGACCACCACCGAGCCGTCCTCGGACGTCGCCATGGCGCTCACGTCGCCGGCGTTGACGTTGCCGTCGTCGAGGATCGCATCGTCTCCAAACGAGGCGACCGGCGCATCCTCATCGTCCGCACGCAGTTCAATCGACTCGGGCTTGGCGATGACGTCATCCTCATCGACCAGTACACCGACCTCGTACGCGCGCGCCTGAGCGCGGTCATACTGGGCGCGAATCCAATCGGCCTTGATGTACTGGTCGTTGTCGGTGGGAGCGCGCCACACGTTCAGCTCCATCGGCCTGTTAAGCAGCGACCGGTTCGCGAACGACATCGACGAGAACAGGCCGGTACGGCGGTCGAGCACATACCGGAACGTCGAGCCTTCCACGGTGATCGAGGCATCGGTCTGCATGACGGTCAGCGGGTCTGCCAGCACGACGTCGTCGTAGCCGGCATCCGCGGCATCGTTCGCTCCATCGTCGGCGCCTTCTACGCTATCGGTGCCGTCATCGGCAACGTCGTCGACATCGTCATCCGAGCCGATGCCATCGGCGATATCGGCCAGCGCGGCGACGACCGTCTGATTGCGTGGATCCGCGGTCGGCACGGCGACCTCGTCGAAGCCGAGCTCGAAGCCGATCGGCAGTGTCTCGGTGTCCGTCGCCTGATAGTACTTCACCAGCATTGTCACGTTCCCGGCCTCGGGTATGGCATCAAGGATCTCAGCCGGTATGTCGACGACCGCGTCACCATGCGGCGCGATCGATGGCATCGACGGCGTGTAATTGCCGGGATGCTCCTCCCGGAACGCCGCGCCCGCCGCAGGGTCGCTCTCCCACGCAGCCCATGCGGTCTCCACGCCATCCACCAGCAGCTCGAACGTCATGAACACCGCGTCGGCGGCATCCAAGAAGTCCAGGTAATTGTGCAGCGTCACCGTGCCCGCGGCCGCGTCGAAACCGGTCACGCGCACCGGCCGATACACGTTCTTGAACTCCAGCAGCCCGGTATGCGGCGTGCGGTCCGGGTACACCAAGCCGTCCATGCAGAAATTGCCGAAATGCGGGTACTCGCCCGAATCGCCGCCGTACGCGTACTCGCGCTTGCCGGCCGCGTTCGTGCCACGGTCGATCGCATGGTCGCACCACTCCCAGATGAAGCCGCCGGCCAGGCCGTCATAACGCTGGATGCGCGTGAAATAATCCTCCAGATCGCCCGGGCCGTTGCCCATCGCATGGCAGAATTCGCACAGCACGTACGGCTTGACGCCGTTGTCGCCGTCATCGCCGTTGCTGCCGTCGCGCAGCCCGTCCGGCGTGCGCGGCCCCTCCTCGGAGAAGTACTGGTCGATCTCCTCGACGGACGGGTACATGCGGCTGTGTACGTCAAGATAGCTGTAATCGCACTCCTGTCCCTCATCCACATACCGGGCGCTCTCATAGTGCGTCAGGCGGCTCGGGTCGAAGGTCTGCGTCCACAGCAGCGCCGCCTCGAACGTACAGCCGTACGCACACTCGTTGCCCATCGACCAGAAGATGATGCTCGCATGGTTCTTGTCGCGCTCCACGCTGCGCTGCGCGCGGTCAACGGTCGGCGCGATCCACGCGGGGTTGTCGGCGATAGGCCGGTTCCAGCGCTTGTTGACAGCCGCGTCGCTCTCGTCCGGATGCACGCCGCGCATCGCGCCGTGGCTCTCGTTGTCAGCCTCGGCCACCACGTAGAAGCCGAGACGGTCGTACAGGTCGTAGAAGTGCGGCGCGTTCGGGTAATGGCTGGTGCGGATCGCGTTGACGTTGTGCTCCTTCATCAGCGTGAGGTCGCGCATGAGCTGCTCCTCGCTGATGACCGGGCCGGTCACCGGGTCGCTGTCGTGCCGGTTGACGCCGTGGAGCTTGATCGGCTTGCCGTTGACCTTGACCACATTGCCATCCACGCTGACCTCGCGGATGCCGACGAGCGCGGTGATGACCTCGTTCGCGGTGGTGTACACGATGGTGTACAGGTACGGCGTCTCGGCGGTCCACAGATGCGGGTCGTCGACCGCCAGGGATGCGTGCGCGGTCGGGGCGAACGCGCTGTCTCCGGTGAATCCGGTGCCGTTCGCGCCGCCGGCGAGCGTGCCGGTCACCGACGCGATGCGCAGTGCGGCCTGTGCGTCCGTGGAGTCATCGTCGATGGCGGCCACGTCGTCGATCGACTCGATGACGCCTTCTTCTTCGTCGTCCGCGGCGGTATCGTCGCTGCCAGTGCCGGTCGCGTCGTCGGCTTCGCTCGCGTCGGGCTGTGTCCGAACCGTCACTTCGTCCTCGTCCCCGGCCATCGGATCATCGATCGGCTCCGAGGCCGCCTCTGCCACCAGCTCGCCATCCTCATCGAACAGCTGCACCTTGACCGGCACATCCGCATCGTCGAAGAACGCGAAATCCACGTCGACCGTCGCGTGATCGACCGGCGACGCATCATATTCGTCATCGCTGATGCCGGCCTCAACCAGCGCGGAATCGACATTGCGCCAAATCGACGTATGCACGAACATGTCACGAATCGCATACTCGGGACGGTCCAGCAGATACACGTCACGGAAGATGCCGCTCATGCGGAACTTGTCCTGATCCTCCTGATAGCTGCCGTCGCACCACTTCAGCACCAGCACGGCCAGCGTGTTCACGCCGTCCTCCAGCACGTCGGTCACATCGAACTCGCTGGTCGAATGCGACACCTGCGAATACCCGACGAACTCGCCGTTCACCCACACATAGAACGCCGAATCCACGCCCTCGAAATTCAGGTACGTGCAGGGTGCGTCAGGATCGGACGTATGCATGAAATCGCACAGGTACACGCCGCACGGGTTGTCCTGCGGCACGAACGGCGGGTCGAACGGGAACGGATAGTCGAAATTCGTGTACTGGTGGCGGTCGAAACCATGGTTCTGCCACACGCTCGGCACCGGCGTCGTCGTGAAGCCGTCCGCCGCCAGCGCACCCGTGGCGGCAGTGCGCGGATCGGCGTTCTCCGGTGCGTCATCCCCGCCGAAATCCACGTCATAGAACACCGGGCGGCCGGCGGCGCGCAGTCGGGAGACCTCGGCGTCCAAGTCGTAGATGCTCGCATAATACTTGAAATCCCAGTCGCCGTTCAGCAGCATGAAACGGTCGGAATTCACGCGATTCTCGCCGACCGTGTCCATCGGCGTGGACGCGGGCACGTAATACGCGCGGTTCGGCTGCGTGCCGACATGTAGATGGCCGAGACTCTCGTAGTACCGGGGAATGAACATGATGGAGCCCTCCTTGGTTGTGCATGTGCCAGTGCGATGACACTGCACACCATTATCGGCGTCAGCATGGTCGAGAAGTAAGGCCTTTGCCTGGCTTCCGGCGATATTCGCGGGTCCTGGAAAGGTGGTCTCGCGCTAAACCAAGGAAAATGGCGGATCGCAAGGTTTGTGGGGACTTCGTTGTGACTTGTGTTCGGCGTGTCGGATTATGGTGGGCTGGCTCTGTTCGCGCGTGCGGCGGCCATGGCTCCATCCGTGGGATGTGCGCGACTAAGGGCGGACGGTCTTGCGCGTCTGCGTGACCTGGTATGCGGTCAGCAGAATCGCAAGCCACACCACACCGGCGATGACGGCGACGCGATAGCTGGACGAGAAGCACATGAGCACCACGACGAATGCCAGGAATGCGAGCACTACATACGGCATCACGCGGGCGAACGGCAGCTTGAAATGGATGCGTCCCAGAGCCTCGTCTCCGGTGAGCCCGGCCAGCTCGCCGGGCCCGTCTCCGGCCGCCACACGGCGACGGAAATGAATCTCGGTGACCATGATCATCGACCAGTTGATAACGCCAGCAATCGTGGCGATCGACATCAGATAATTGAACGCGAAATCGGGCCACAGGAACACGACCACCACGGCCAGCGCGGTGATGGCCGCGGAAGCGAGCACCCCGACAACCGGTACGCCGTGGAAGTTGAGCTTGCCGAGGATTTCGGGCGCGTTGCCCTGCCTGGCCAGCGAGTACAACATGCGGGAGTTGGCGTACAGGCCGGAGTTGTACACGCTCATCACCGCGGTCAGACACACGAAGTTGAGGATGCCGGCGGCCGCGTGCACGCCCACCGAGTCGAAGATCTGCACGAACGGGCTGGTCGTGCCGTCGATCGTGTTCCACGGCACCACGGCCATGATCACGCCGAGTGCGCCGATGTAAAACACCAGGATGCGCCAGATGATGCCATTCGTCGCGCGGGGAATGGTTCTGCGTGGATCTTCGGTCTCGCCGGCCGTGATGCCGATGAGCTCGGTGCCGCCGAAACTGAACATCACCACGACCAACGCCATCAACAGTCCGGTCCATTGGCCGTCGGCACTTTGCTGCAGCAGGCCGTGGGGGAGTACGCCGCCATCGAGCGCGAACCAGTTCGAGAAGCTCGCCTTGACGCCGGAATCCGTTGGCAGTCCGGCAATCAGTACCGCGAGCCCGCTGACGATCATCGCTATCACCGCGACGATCTTGATGATCGCGAACCAGAATTCGAACTCGCCGAACTTGCTCACCCCCAGCAGGTTCATCGCCGCAATCACGACGAGAAACACCGCGGCCGACACCCATTGCGGAATCGCGGGAAACCAGTAGTTGACGAACGAGCCGACCACGCTCAGCTCCACCATCGACACCAGAATGTAATTGAACCAGTAGTTCCAGCCGCTCACGAAGCCGGCGCGCTTCGACCAGTAGCGGGTCGCGTAGTAGCTGAACGCACCGGCCCTCGGGTCTTCGACCGACATCTCGCCCAGCGCCCGCACGATCATGAAGATAGCCAACCCGCCCACAAGATAGGCAAGCAGGATTGACGGGCCTGCCAACGCGATCGACTCGCTGGAGCCATAGAAGAGTCCGGTGCCGATCGCCCCTCCCAGCGCGATCAGCTGGACATGCCGGTTCTTCAACGATTTGCGCAACGCCGCCGGTGCCGGCGTGTTGCCGGTGCCGGGGCGGGAGGCCGTCGCCGTGCTGTCGTGCATGGTGTTCTTGCTCATCGGTTCCTCTCCATCGTTGCCGCACGCCGGCGACTGCTCGCGGCATTGGCCGTCTGCCCGTCGTTGACCCGCTCGCGCCCGTCTTCGACATTGCCGTCATCGCCGGTGGGGCCGGGCCGTGATGCCGTGATCGCCGCACCCGCCACAACGCAGGCCGATATCGGCACGACCGCCATTCTATGCCATCCGCTGACGAGTCGACGTCACCGTGCGCCGTTTTGTCTCCCGCATCGGCTCATCGGGGTGCGTCATGCCGCGGTGGGCACCACGGTCACGGTCTGAGCCTTCCTCATCGTCGCGGCGTCGACTTTTCGTGGCTATCTGCGTTTCAAGGGGGTGATTTCGTGTTCGCCGAACATCTATCTGAGTTTCAGGGGGTTGCCAAAACATGATACCCGGAGTATTGAGCACCAATTGCCATTGGAATCATGCGGTCTTGAGGGTGTTTATACTCGGCTACCAACCCCTCGAAACGCAGATAGATGTTCCGGAAGAGCGCCATCAACCCCTTGAGATGCAGATAGCCCAATTTTGCCGCAACATGTCTGCGATTGAGCACCTAGCATCACGTTTGCATAATCGTGATTTACTAAATCGCGATTATGCAAACGATCTGTGCCGGTGTGAAGAATATGTCATGCCCCGTCGATTCCTTGTGACCAGCATCTCCGATTCGTCTAGTGCCGCTGCGGCACTCTGGCCGTATGATTCCGGGTGGGCCGAGGCCGGAATCGTCTGCCTCACCGGGCGCCGGGCATGCCCATGGTGAAGATGATGTGGGCGACGGTTTCTGGTGGGGCGGCGAGGTCGGTGGCGAGCCAGTACTGCAGCAGTCCGATGCTGCCGGATACGGCGAACCGCATGCGCATCTGCGCTTCGGCCGGGTCGCTGGAGGCGGGCTGCATCTGTTCGGCGACGGAACGGCGGCTGTAGATCAGGCCGAGCAGCTGTTGCTGGAAATCCAGGTCGGCGGTAGAGCTCATCAGCACCTGCAGATGGTTGCGGTTGTCGGCGATATAGCGGCAGATGTGCTCGATGACGTGCTCGACGCCGGCCGCGTCAGGCTGCATGAGCAGCTGGTCGAGCGCGGTCGTGACCCATGCCATCGTTTCGTCCTCGATGTCGTGTAGCAGCTCCTCGATGCTGTCGTAGTGCGCGTAGAACGTGGAGCGGTTGACGTCCGCCTGCTCGCACAGCGCCTTGATGGTGATGCTGCCGAGCGGCCGTTCGCGCATCAGGTCGATGAGCGCGTCCTGCATCGCCCTCCGCGTGTAACGGGTGCGGCGGCTTTCGGTCAGTTCCTTGGCCATGGCTGGTCCTTGCCTCGTATGGTCTCGCGCCGGCGGATTCCTGCCCGACATTCGGCAATCCGACTGTTGGTTGCGAAACCGACATAGTGTTGTTTTACTTGAGTATAACATCTGTTGCGTGTGCGGGGAGGTGCATGATGGCGTATATCGAATTCGACCGCGTGGTCAAGGAATACCCGTCCGGGCGCACCACGATCCGCGCACTGGACGAGGCCAGTTTCACCGCCGGCCGAGGCGAGCTGACGGTGATCCTCGGGCAGTCGGGCGCGGGCAAGACCACGGCGCTGAACATCCTTGGCGGCATGGACACCGCCACCTCCGGGCGCGTGGTCGTCGGCGGACGCGACATCACCGGACTGCGCAAACGCGACCTCATAGCCTACCGGCGGATGGACATCGGATTCGTCTTCCAGTTCTACAATCTCGTGCCGAATCTGACCGCATTGGAGAACGTCGAACTCGCGTCGCAGATCTGCCCCGACCATTTCGACCCGGCCGACACCCTGCACAAGGTCGGCCTGGGCGACCGGCTGAACAATTTCCCGGCGCAACTGTCCGGCGGCGAACAGCAGCGCGTGTCCATTGCGCGCGCAATCGCCAAGAAGCCGAAGCTGCTGCTGTGCGACGAGCCGACCGGCGCGCTCGACTATGAGACCGGCAAGGAGGTCCTGCAACTGCTGCAGGACATCTGCCGTGACGAGAACATGACGGTGCTCATCATCACCCACAACTCCGCGCTCGCTCCGATGGCGCACAAGGTCGTCCGCTTCCGCTCCGGCAAGGTGGTGGGCGAGGATGTGAATCCCGCGCCGACGCCGATCGCCGACATCGAATGGTAGGTGCTGTGATGGGACGGCATGCGCATAGGAACAAAGGTCGGAAGGCGGACGGTGATTCTGCCGGGTGGTCGCCCGCGTCCGATGTGCCCACCGAGGTGATTCCCGGAATCTACGACTTGGCGGCCGACACCGATACGGGCGGCAGGCCGTCTCGTGGGCGCTCGCTGTCGGGGGCGTTCGTCAAGGATACGATGCGCTCGTGGCTGCACGGGTGGAAACGGTTTCTGTCCATCGCCGTGATTTCGCTGCTTGGGGTGGCGGTGATGACCGGCATCTACGCCGGTTGTCGTGACACGTTCCGCGCCGCGAACCGGTTCTACGACGCGCAACGGTTGCACGATATCCAGGTGCTGTCGACCTACGGCCTGACCGATGATGACGTTGCGGCCCTGAAGCAGGTCCGCGGAGTCGATGTCGTGCAGCCGGAACGCAGCCAGAGCGTCGAAGCCGACGTCAAGGGCACCGACAAAACCGTCACCATCAACGAGATCGGCGTGAACGGCCTCGACCAGCCGTACCTACAGGACGGCCGCATTCCGAGCAAGGCTGGCGAGGTCGCGGTCACCAAAAAGTTCCTCGCCGACAGTGGCATGGCAGTCGGCGACTCGCTGACCGTCACCCCGGTTGACACCGGCACTGCGACATCGACCGTTTCGGATACGGACTCCGCCGACAGCGGCGCGAACGGCACGGAACCGGCGGACGAGCAAGCCGATGCATCGCAATCGGCGCCGAGCTTCCCGACCGAACTGACCATCACCGGCACGGTGATAGACCCCAAGGACCTGAGCAATCCGGACGGATACAGCGGCGCCACGGCATTCCGCAACTCGCTCGCGTCCGACTACACGTTCTTCGCGCCGAGCGACGGCGTGACAGGAGACATCTACACCGCTATCAGCCTGACCGTGAGCGGCTCGACCGACGAGGACGCGTTCAGCGACGACTATGACACGCTGGTCCGCGATGTCGCCGACCGCATCGAAGCCACGGTGCAGACCAAGCAGCAGAACGAACGCCGGCAGACTCTCGTGGACGCCGCGCAGAAGAAGCTCGACCAGGCGAAGACCGACGCCTACCGGCAGCTCGACGACGCGCAGATGCAGATCACCGAGCAGACGGAGGAGCTGAAAACCCGGCGCGAGCAGGCGAAAACCACCAAGCAGAGCCTTGAAGACCAGCTCACACAGCTCGAAGACCAATCGGAGCAGCTGCAGGACGGCAAAGACCAGGTCAACGTGGGACTGCTCCAAGCCCGCCAGGGCCAATCGCAGCTGCAGCAGGGCATCGCCACCGCGCAGACGATGAACGACCTGGCCGCGCAGGGCGCGCGGGCCGCAGAGCAGACCGCGGACGCGGCAGACCAGGCGGTCGCCGGCGCGCAAGGTCTGCCCGAGACGGTACTCGAACCATTGCGCAAGGCAGCGAAAGCCGCGCGCGACCTCGCCACACAGGCACGGTCCAAAGCCGATGAATCCGCGGCACAGCTCACGCAACTGCAATCCCAGCTGAGCCAGGTCAACGCCACCATAGCCCAACTCGAAGCGCAATCGGCCACCTTGCAGCGGCAAACCGAGCAGCTGCGCGGCGGTCGCCAGCAGATCCGCGACGGACTCAAGCAGATAGCCGCCGGCGAAGAGCAGATGGACACCGGCGAACGGCAGCTCAAGGACGCGCAAGACCAGCTTGACGCCAAGCGCAAGGATGCCGACAGTCAGTTCGCCAAGCAGCAGCAACGCGTCGACGACATCGCCGCAGCCCGCTGGTACGTGCAGACGCGCTCGTCAATCGGCGGCTTCAGCTCGCTCAAATCCGACATCAGCTCAATCGAATCAATCGGCTACGCCTTCCCGGTCGTATTCCTGATTGTTGCGGTGCTGATGAGCCTGACCGCGATGACCCGCATGGTCGAGGAGGAACGCGGTCTGATTGGCACCTACACCGGGCTCGGTTACGGGAACGCGGCCATCGCGATGCGATACGTGCTGTTCGCCGCGCTCGCCTGCCTAATCGGCGGCGGACTGGGACTGATGGTCGGCTTCCTCGGCATTCCGTCGTTCCTGCTGCTGGTGATCGAGGGACTGTACACGGTGCCCGGCATACAGCTCGAATACGATTGGCTGTACGGGTCGGCAGGCATCGCACTGTTCGTCGTCGGCGTGGTCGTCGCAACGGTCGTCGCCTGCGCCGGGGCTCTGCGGCAAAGCCCGGCTCAACTCATGCAGCCGAAAGCGCCGAAGGCCGGCGCGCGCATCTTGCTCGAACGCATCCGCCCGCTGTGGCGGCGGCTCAGCTTCCTCAACAAGGTCACCGCGCGCAACATATTCCGCTTCAAAAGCCGCCTGTTGATGACCGTCGGCGGGGTGGCGGGCTGCACGGCGCTGATTGTGTGCGGCTTCGCCATCAACGACACCGTCGCCACGCTCGGACCCAAGCAGTACGAGGACATCTACCATTACGACCTGCTCGTCGTCAGCGGCGACGACAGCGTCGATGCGATGCGCGCTCGGCTCGACAAGGACGGGCGCGTGGAACGTTCGCTCGATCTGCGGCTCGACAGCGGCGAGATGGACGCGGGCGACGCAGGCGAGACGATTCAGCTCATGATCGTGCCGGATGATTCAGCAGGGGCGCTCGGAGACATGATTACGCTGCGGTCCGCGAGCGGCGGGCACGGCAAGCTGCAGCTTGGGGGCGATGGCATAATCGTCGCGCAATCCGCGGCGAACTCGCTCGGCGTCAAGGCCGGCGACACCGTCACGCTACGCGACGGCAGTATGCGTCACGGCGAAGTGAAGGTCTCCGCGGTGACGCGAAACCTCATCGGCTCGAACGTGTATGTCAGCGAAAGTCTGTACAAGAAAACATTCGGCGTGTCGACGGCGGTGACGCGCAACGCCGTGATCGCCACACTGAACGGAACCGCCGACCAGAACATCGCGTACGCGGATCGGCTCGCACGCGATCCGTCGGTCGTGAGCGCCACCAGCACCGACGATCTCGAGCGCAGCTTCTCGTTCGACCTGATGAGCGCCGTTGTGGCGCTCATCATCGCGCTCGCGGGCGGGCTGGCGCTTGTCGTGCTGTTCACGCTGGCGAACACGAACGTGTCTGAGCGCGTGCGGGAAATGGCCACGCTGAAGGTACTGGGCTTCTACGACCGCGAGGTGCACCGGTATGTCAACAAGGAGATGCTGATACTGGCCGGCATGGGTATCGTCGTCGGTCTGCCGCTCGGGCGCGCGGTCGGCGGGCTGCTTACGGCGGCGCTCAACATGCCCGCGTTGTATTTCGAGGTGAGCGTGCACTGGTACAGCTATGTGATCGCCGCCGCGGCGACGATGGCGTTCGCGCTGCTCGTGCAGCTGCTCACCAATCCGGTGCTCGACCGCATCGATCCGGTCAGCTCGCTCAAGTCCGTGGAGTGAGCTGACCGCCACCGCCCTACTTGTGGTATGGCTCGCCGGCGTTGATTTTGTAGGCGCGGTACAGCTGCTCCAGTAGGATCACGCGCATCAGCTGATGCGGGAACGTCATCTTCGAGAAGCTGAGCCTGTAGTCGGCGCGGCGCAGGATCGCGTCGTCCAGGCCGATCGAGCCGCCGATGATGAGCTGTATGTGGCTTTCGCCGTGCAATCCGAGCTGGTTGATGTGCGCGGCGAGCCCTTCGGAGGAGAGCATCGTGCCGTCGATCGCCAGCGCGATCACATAGGCGTCGGGGCGGATGTGCTTGGCGATGCGCCCGCCTTCCTTGGCACGAATCTGCCGTTCCACGCCTTCGCTGGCATGTTCGGGGGTCTTCTCGTCGGCGACCTCGATGATGTCGAGCTTGCAGTAGCGGCCGAGCCGTTTGCTGTATTCGGCGATGGCGTCGCGCAGATACTGCTCTTTGACCCTGCCGACGCAAATGACGCTAATACGCATTATCCTGCTTTCTATCTGCCCGGAGGATTACGGAAGATACGCCGTCGTACTGCTCCGAGAGTCACGGCACGACGATACCGCGACTCTCAAAGTCCCTCGGTGGGGGATTGGCTGACGCTCCGCCAGTCAATCCCCCACCGAGGGCATTGGTTGATGTGTGCGGATACGGCCGTTCAAAGCCGAAGGCGTATTTCGTACGTCGAGCGCTGAGGAAAGGCCGTATACGCTCCATCAATCAATGACGCCGTAGAGGCGGTCGCCGGCGTCGCCAAGCCCCGGCACAATGTACGCCTTTTCGTTGAGTTTTTCATCGACGGCGCAGACGACGACCTTGAAGGCGATGGAGGGGTCGATGTGGTCTTGGACGTATTGGATGCCTTCGGGGGCGGCGATGATGTTGATGGCGGTGACGTCTTTGGCACCGCGCTCGGCGAGGTAGTGGGTGGCGGTGACGAGGGTGCCGCCGGTGGCGAGCATGGGGTCGATGAGGAAGCACTGACGGCCGGTGAGGTCTTCGGGGAGACGGTTGGCGTAAGTGATCTGCTGGGTGGGGTGCTCTTCGTCGCGCTTCATGCCGAGGAAGCCGACTTCGGCGGTGGGGATCATTTTGGTCATGCCGTCGAGCATGCCGAGTCCGGCGCGAAGGACGGGAACGATGATGGGGGCGGGGCTGGCGATGTGCTTGCCGACCATGGGGGCGACGGGGGTTTCGATGGGCTTGTCGACGATGTCGAGGTTGCGGGTCGCCTCGTAGGCTTCGAGCATGACGAGTTCGGTGACGAGCTCGCGGAAAGTGGCGGATGAGGTGTTTTTGTCGCGCAGGACGGTGAGCTTGTGTTCCACCAGCGGGTGGTCGAGTACGTGAAGTTCCATGAGTACCAGCGTACCCGGTTATCTCACATTCTGGATGGACATAGCGTGTTGCTTATGTGACGTAGTGGTCAAGATGTGCAGTGAGGTCGGACTGCAGGAGCCGAAGGCGGTTTCGACGGCGACGACATCACCAAGGCCGCGCCGAACCAGCGCGTCCGCAAAGGCATGGCGTTCGTGCCGCAGGGGCAGCAGTCGTTCGGCACGATGACCGTCGACGAGAACCTGCATGTGGTCGCCGACCGGTACGGGTCCGAGGCGAAAGCGCGGTACGACGAGGCCGTGACGATGTTCCCGGTGCTCAAGGAATTCGCCGTCGAACGGGCGGATCGCTACTATGTGCTGGCCTCCGGGCGCTTCATCGCCACCGGCGAAGGCGGTCCTGCACAGGTTGAGGCCGCCAAAGAGGCCATGCGCGTATAATCGCGCTCTCAAAACTTGCAGATACAAGGCTTTTTTCGAGCGTCAATCGTTATACCTGCGAGTTTTGAGAGCGCCTATTGCAGAGCCTTCATCAAAGAAGCCACATGACCCTTCGCCCGGACGTTGTAACGGGCGATTTCTATCGTGCCGGCTGCGCCTGTAACAGACACGCTGATGACGAATGTCGAGCGGATCACGCCTATGTGCGTGCGCCCGTAGAGCTTCTTTTCGCCGTACGCGCCGTAAAGCCGATGCACGGTCAGGTCCGCGTCCGACAGCAGCGGGAACGACAGGTGGTCGCGCTCGCGGAAACGCTGCAGCTTGTCGATTGGGTCCTTGGAGACGCCCAGCACAGTGAAACCGAGTGCGGTGAGCCGGGCAATGTTGTCGCGGAAGTCGCATGCCTCGGTGGTGCAGCCCGGCGTCATCGCGGCCGGATAGAAGTACAGCACCACGCGCTTGCCCTGCGCCAGCAGCCGCGACAGCGTGACGGAGGTCTCACCGCCGTCCGGGTTGACCGCAGGCAGGGTGAAATCAGGAGCGGGCTGGCCGGGGGTGAGTCGCGTGGGAAGAGCGGGCTGGCTGGATTGTCCGGGCTGCGGTGATTGGTCGCTTGCGTGATTTTCTGTCATGATGCGTGCTCCTTTACCTCGATGCCCATGTGTGCCACCACTATCGCCGTCGTGGTGGACAGTCGCGCGACCGCGTATAGTCGAATCATGCAATGGCTGCACAGGATAGGCGAGGCGATTGATTCGCTGGTTGCATGGTGGCGGCGCTCGCTGATCGGGCGGGTGATTGACCGGTATGTGTCGCGGCGCGGGCCGCTGCTGGCGAACGGGTTGGCATATGGGCTACTGTTCGCGTTCTTCGCCGGCGTATGGATCGTGGTCAGCGCGCTCGGACTGGTGGTGACCGGGAGCGAGGAGATGCAGAAGGCGCTGCTCGCGATGCTGCGCACGGTGATTCCGAGCGTTTCCGATTCGCTGTTTTCCGCGTCGATGCTGAGTGGAATCTCGCATACGCTGACATGGACCGGTCTGGTGACGCTGGCGGTGTTCTGGTGGACGGTCACCGGTTGGATGAATTCCCTGCGCAATGCAGTGACGACCATGTTCGACGATTGCACGCAGGAGCTGAACGTGGTTAAGGCGCGATTGCGCGATACGGTCGCTGCGATCATGGTGGCGGTACTGTTCATATTGTCGACCGCGGCGGGCGTCGTCTCTGGCGGCCTGATGAGACTGGTGTTGCGGGCGCTTGGCATCGCCGATGATTCGCTGCCGGGCGCGCTGTTGCTGGAATCGACCGGTTTCGCTACCGGCGTGTTGCTGAATTTCGCGTTGTTCATGCTGCTGCTGCGCGTGGTCGCGCACATACGCGCGGGCAAATTCACGCTGGTGGGGGCGGCGCTTGGGGCTCTGGCGGTCGCGGTGATGCAGCTGCTGGGCGCTCGTCTGTTGACGGGTGCGTCGCGCAACCCGATGCTGGCGCCGTTCGCAGCTATCATCGGCGTGCTCATCTGGTTCAACTTGGTGGCGCAGGTGATTATGATCTGCGCGGCGTTCATCGCCGAGTGCCGGCGGGGGGGGCGGGGAGAGCCGGAGCTAGCTACAGCCGCTGTCAGCTGACAGGGTAACTGGCACCAAGCATTGCCGGATACGATATCGTATGAGACGGCTGCGAGCTTCATCGCAGGTCGCAAGGTGCATGTCTTTCATGAGATGTGCCGTAGAGCATATGACGAGAGGGGAGTTCCCATGGCGATTGATGTATATGGTGCAACATGGTGCGGCGACTGCCACCGTGCCAAGAACGCGCTCGACCGGTTCGGCGCCGCTTACACGTGGCACGACATCGAGCAGGAGGAGGGCGCGGCCGACCGTGCCGTTGAGATCAGCGGCCAAAAACACATCCCGGTCGTGCTCTATGGCGACGGGTCGTTCCAGGTCGAGCCGTCCGTCGTGGACATCCAGAACAAGCTCAACGAGCTTGGCCTGCTCGGGTGAGCGGTGAGTGGCTGCGGCGGTGGCGAACGATGGCGGGCGGCTGATGGCGAGGTGCGGTATCGGCTGTCCGCCATTGAACACGATGCATCAATTCGCGCCTTATGGTCGGCGCTTTTGCAAAGTGAGGACAGCATCGTTGCTTGATTTGACCAGATTCTATCCGTAGGCAGAAAGGGCACTTGCGCCCGCAGCGCGAACACCTGAGTGCCGCCTTCCGGCACCGCAGCCGGACCACCAGCGCGGGAGCGGGACGCAACGGGGAATCGTCCACCGACACGTCCTCGACGACCATGCCTTTGACGTTCAGCAATCGTTTGAATTAGCTCTTCAACGAAGGCGCTTTCTTCGGTTGTATTTCTTGGTCGAATGTAGTATTGAATTCGCATGATATGGAAGCGCGGTTGTCTCTGACGTCTCCACGGGATAAGGAGCTTCGGCCTGACGGCCTCCGCGCCGTTATATCCATGTCGATGGGCGAATCGACGTGTCGGCGCATAAGGACATAGGGAAGAGTAATGACGAAGCCATCAGAGGAAGTGGAAACCATGGATGACGCCACCCCAGAGGGGAGCAAGCCCAAGGGTATTCAGCGCGCCAAGCTCACTGCCGTCATCGTCGCGGCGGTGGTCGTGGCGCTGGCGGGTATCGGCGGCGGCTACGCCTACTGGACGCACCACGAGGGCAACGCCTACCATGAGGCGGTAGCCCAAGCCGAGAACGCCGACAAGGCGCTCTCGAAGGCCGTGGACGAGGCCACCGCCACCACATACAAGGCGGATCAGCTCAAGGAGCCGAAGCTGCTGGACAAGCTCGACGCCGCCATCAGTAAGGCCAAGGCGCTCAAGGGTGTCCCCGAGGACCAGCCGGGCGAGTGGCTGGCGTGGCAGCTCGCTTCCGCGAAGGCTGCCAGTTTCAAACGACGAACAACATGCCGATGACACTGAGGTGACCGTTCGGGAATATACCCATGAATAGCGACGCAAGATGTGAAAGCGGTTGGATGAATTGTTTCGAAGCAACGGTGGAATCTGCTGATGTAGATTGAAGTCGTTCCTCCGCGGAAACTCTTGGAAAGTACAAAAATGAGACAGAGGTAGATGTCCCAAGACGATTAGTCGGAAGACCGATGGTCGGCATGTCGGTACGTGCCCACTGGTAAACTTCATACGCTGGTCTGTAGGCATGTGCCGCTTATTGGAACATCTGCTACTTGTGTGAGCTTATGACGCCTGTGCCTATAGCGGACCTACATGTGAGGAGCAGTCATGAAGTGCGTGAAGGCAGGTGAAATGCGTTGACTCTTACGCCATCATCCGACCTGATTTCCATTGACTTGTTTGCTGGCGCTGGAGGTCTTTCGGAAGGCCTTGAGGAGGCTGGGTTTCACACCCTTTTCGCCTCGGAGATTGTTCCCCAATATGCAGAGACCTACGCTAGGAATCATCCCAGCGCTAAGGTATGTGTTGAAGATATCCGTAAAACTGACCCGGAGCGCGTTCGCCGGGAATTGGGCCTAGAGAAAGGTCAACTTGATTTAGTGGCTGGTGGCCCGCCCTGCCAAGGGTTCTCCATTAATGCGCCTGTTCGTTCCAATGAGGATCCCCGCAACCATTTGTTCCGTGAATATCTACGCTATGTGGATGCCTTTCAGCCGCGTGCAATTCTAATCGAGAACGTGCCGGGACTCGTCTCTTTTGAGCACGGCGGAACTTTGCATGCGATTCTCGATGCATTGGCAGATCTCGGTTACGGTGCTGATGTGCATATTCTGGGTGCCCCTTACTACGGTGTGCCACAGATGCGTTGGCGTACTATCATTCTTGGCCTTCGTGGCGCGGTTATACCGCAATCCGCTTGGCCTGAACCCACTCGTCATGCTCCTGTGCGAGCGAACTTCACTACCACTTTTGATGGGCGACAAATTGTTAAGCAGCCTAGCCCCGAAACAGATGCGCCATTCACTACGCTTCGTGAAGCCATTGGAGATTTGCCTTCATTACAGAACGGTGAACGCGGCGAAGCGGTCAAAGAATACCCGGTAAGGCCGCAGTGTGATTATCAGCGTGCGCTTAGGCGCGGCTCCATAGGTGTTCTGAACCATGAAGCTCCTAGACTCTCTGCAATTAACATGCAGCGCCTAAACTACATTCAGCAGGGGGGAAATTGGACAGACATTCCGGATGAATTATTGCCAAAAGGCATGCGTAAAGCTAGGAAATCTGATCACACAAAGCGTTATGGACGTCCTATGTGGGATGGGTTATCTTCCACGATCCTCACCAAGTGCGACCCCCACTGGGGTGCTTTTTTCCACCCTGACCAGAACAGGGCATTTACAGTTAGAGAAGCAGCGCGTATTCAATCCTTTCCTGACCACTATGTATTTACAGGTTCTCAGGCTGAACAATATGCGCAGGTAGGCAATGCAGTGCCGCCACTACTTGCTCTTGCTGTAGGTACGTCGTTATCAGCAGTGCTAAAGGAGGCATGAACATGGCCGGAACAATAGTTGACTTCTTCGGATACCTCTCAACAGATAAAACGGATGCGGCAAAATTGGCATCTGCACGTAGACAGTGTCCTTTTCTAGGCAAACAATGTACTAAGCCTGTAGCGGAAGATGATGCTGGTGGTATCAGCGGAGCCTGCGCTGTAGCGCAGATTAAGGACGCAACACCTACTATTTGTTGTCCTATTCGTCTATATGCAGACGATTACAAAATGCTTAAGATTATTGCATATAAGTCTTTCGGGGTTGATCTCAACCTTTATTCTGGTAAGAATAAGCTCGCTCTCTACAAAGCGAAAGAAGAAGGTGGTGCAGTCGCCGTATATGGACACGACTGGGGCGGTGAATTAAAGCTTCCAAAACGTGATGGGGTTGGGAATTACTTTGTTGATTGGATTCTCGCCCGTCTCGACGGAGAAGGCAATTTGGTGGAGTTCACTGCTATTGAGGTGCAGACTATCGATACCACGGGGAATTATCGTTTGTCTCGTCTTGCGTTATTTGAGCCAGAACGTCGAATCGTTAAATCCACAGTGGGCTTGAACTGGGAGAACGTTAATAAACGAATTATTCCTCAGATTGTCTACAAAGGGCAAGTGTTGCAACGTGAACGTCTTAATAAGACGGGTCTTTGGTTTGTCACTCCCGTTCCCGTTTATGACCGCATTATGAGGCGACTTGGAGGAGAGCACAATCTTTCTTTCGGTTTTCCCTCACAGCCCGGAGCCATCCACTTCCTGCGCTATGACTACGATTTCGATAAAGCTGTGGAGGGCAGGCCTGTTCCGCTTAAAGTTGCTGGAGAGGGTTGCACAACTGTTGAAAAAGTGTCTGCCGCTTTCTCAAATGTTGGTTTGCCGGAGCCTAATGTTTATGAGGCTGCTATTAGAACAGCTTTGTACGATTAATACCCGTGGTGATCAGGGACTGCTGCTTTGTATTGAGGCGTTCAAAAGTACAGGATGAAGGTTCTATTCGTAAAGATCTGAGTTAATGTAGCGGAATTGGTGGATTCCTACTTAAGAGGCCATAAAGCCAACTGGTGCCGAATGAGTTGCGTTCTTGCGCTGTTGCAGCTCTGGTGAAGGCTATTTTAGGTGGAATGCCGTGAATGGCGATACGGGCAGTAAAACACTCATGGGGCGGCGGAAAAGGAGTGTGGTACGAGCTGAATCGGGCTGAATCGAGCCGAATCCGGCCCGTGGGTGCGCGATGGCGACAAAAACGATTCAAGGGTAAGGCGGAAGAGGGAACGGCGGCCAGCCGGGCGCGTGCGCGACCGGGGCGAAGGGGAGCCGCCGGAACGCCGCCTCACGCCTTTGCCTATCGCCGGTAGAACCTGGGCTTGTACGCGGGCAGGACGGCTTTGTGGTCTTTTTCCGCCCCGTGGGCCAGGAGGATCGTCGCCTTCCCCATTTTCAGTCGCATCTCGTTCAAGGCCAGCAGCATCCGGGCTCCTCTGCCTCGGCGGTCTTTCCTGCCGACAAGCAGGATTACCGTATCCGCGCTTGTGATCTCAAGCATTCTTTCATACTCGTCAAGGCTGGTCACGCGGGTATCCCTCAGCAGCTCCCGCAGGGACGGAATACCCGTCTGCGGGGTTCGCGGCTCCGCGTTTTTGATGGCCCGCAGCTTGCGGAAGAATGATTCGACGACGCTGATGTATTCCTTGGCCGTCCGTATGCGCGACACCGATCTGCCGCCCACCCACGCCGCCGCCGTCAATTCGTTCCGAATGTCGCGCGCCTCCTTCTTGGTGGGCAGCCCGATGATGCGCGACCTGTCCGGGGCCTTTTCCGGGCCGGATAGGGAATCGTATACCTTGGCGAGTGTTTTCCTGCCTTTGCGGCGGATGGGGTCTGGGCACATGTCTTCTCCTTGGCCGATCATGGCGGAGCCGGTGCCGTTCGCTGGCGAACACCCGGGGGAGGGATGCCGGCGGGGTTTGCCGGTTTCTCCTTCGGACCCATCCGACCGACGAACGTTCCTTGACTTCCTGTCTATGTATCAAGGAGTTGATTGACGGTTCGAATGGACTTTCATGGCACCCGTATGCGTTCGTGTGGCGTTTCTCGGAGGGGGTCCGGGGGAACCTTCGCGCTGGGCCGACCGGTATTCGCTGCGATGCGCTTGCGATACGGAGGCTGGGATTGTTGCGAACCAAAACGAAAAAACTGCGCGGAGAACATGAAGGGATTCGAATCGGCCCACTGACGGGACGCGTGGGGCGGGGTCGGGCTTCGATGGCGGACACGCGGCGGGCGAAGGCTCGAAGGCGTTTTCGGAATCGTCGGTTCCGATATGTGACACGCGCGGCAGGTCGGGGCCGAAGGTGTCGACACGGAGGGAACCTGGAGGGAACCGACAATCGGAAGGAACCAAAGCAAAACCCCGGAAACCGAATGTTTTCAACGGTTTCCGGGGTTCCAATCCGGGCGGAGGATACGAGATTCGAACTCGTGAGGCTGTTACACCAACACGCTTTCCAAGCGTGCGCCATAGACCACTAGGCGAATCCTCCATTGCGCTGTTTGCCGCGGCCTTTTGGCCTCAACAGACAACTCAAACAGAATACCACAGACTCGCGGACAAGCAAAACCGTCGCGTGTTGTGCGTGTGTCGCGCTTGGCGGCTCGCGCGTCCGGGATCCCTCCGGCGCTCCGATGCCCGAATTCAGTAGTTGTTCGAGCCGGCACCCTCGAAGCGCACGTTGAAGCCGCGCTCGTAGTGCAGAAACATGTCAGCGCCGTAGCGGTCCGCGTCGCGGTGGGTGAACAGCATGCGGATGGCAAATGCGGTCTGCGCGTCGTGCGGCATGGCGCGGAACGCCTTGTGGGCGTTCCATCCCGTCTCGGTGATCGCCTGGTCGGGCACACCTACCAGCTTGTCGGCGTGCAGTCCGGCAAGAACCTGTCCGCCACGGCTTCCGGCGATTCCACACTGTCCATCGCCGACACGCCCGAGACCCTGACCGACGCCAAGAAGCAGGCCTGGAAGTTCACCCAGATCGACCAGTCCGACACCGAGCGCCCCGACTTCAAGGCCTACGTCATCACCAATACGGACTGCAAGGTGCTCGTCGCCAAGGACGGCACCAACGCCTTCAGCGATGAGTCGGTGGAAGACGCCAAGTCCGACCCCGCGGCCCGGTGGATTTTCAACACGTCCGACGGCGCCACCTACCAGCTGCTCAACGCATCCGCGAAGCAGAACATCAACGTCGACGCGTTCGACCCGAAGGCCGGTGCGGCCGCTTCCGATGAGGAGGACGGCGATCTGACCGACAAGATCCTGGTCGAAGGTTCGGTGAACACCGAGAAGGCCGGTGAATACACGCTGACGTATTCGGTGACCGACTCCGAAGGTGCGTCGTACACGGTCAAGCGTGTCGTGACCGTCAGGGAGAAGTCCGAGCCGACCGAACCGAGCAAGCCGATCGAACCGACCGAACTGACGAAGCCGACTGAGCCGACGAAACCCGGCGACACGGTGAAGCCGAACAAGCCGGATGCCGGCAACAAGCAGCCCGGCCTGTCGAAGACCGGCGCCTCTGTGAGCGGCGTGTTCGGCGCGTTCGCGGCACTGCTCGCAGCCGGCCGGTCACCTATTCGGTGGCCGGCCGACTTTTTGTTGACTGCCGGGGCCTCACGCGGGAGGTGAAGTCCACCCATCCCGCCAAAGTCCCATTTGAGTGTCTTCGGATGGGACTTTCGCCGGAACAAGTCGAAAGGAACCGGGGCCGGGACTCATGGGCTGGCGCATTGCCAGTCGGCCCTGTGTTCGTGTCGCGTGGGATGATGGTGGCATGGTGACATCGAACATTGTGGAGTTTGCGGGGAAAGCGCGCATGCCGCGCCTCGGCATGGGAACGATGGCGCTCTCTATCGAGGGACGCCCGGGCCGGGCGACGGCCATCGGCACGATCCATGCCGCGCTTGACGCCGGAGTGCGTTATCTCGACACCGCATGGTCGTATTATCTGCCAAGCGAACCGGGGCCTGACGGTACAGGCGTGCCGCGTGATTTCGGGTACGGCGAGATGCTGGTTCATGCGGCGCTCGCCAGCTGGAGCGGTCCGCGCGATGAGGTTCTGGTCGCCACGAAGACTGGTTATCGCCGAACGCTGGAAGTGACGAACCGCGACGCGGAAGATCCTCAGCAATCCCCGGGCGACGGCGCGAGCGCATCCGCATCCGAGCGACAGCACCTGCAGGCGGCCGGCAGCCGGTACGGGTGGATGGCCGACTCGCGCCCGGAGACGATGATTCGTGATGCGAAGGAGTCCGCTCTCCGCCTCGGCGTCGACGCGCTCGATTTGTTGTATTCGCATGGCCCTGACCCCGCGGTTCCGTATGAGGATACGGTCGGCGCGCTGAAAACCTTGCTGGATGAGGGCGTGATTCGGTTCGCCGGCATCTCGCGCGTGGACAATGCGCAGATTGACACCGCCCGTGGGATTCTCGGCGACCGTCTGATTGCGGTGCAGAACCAGTTCTCGCCATCGCATCCCGACCCCGAGCATACGATGGGTCACTGTGCCGATCTCGGTCTTGATTTTGTGTGCTGGTCGCCGCTCGGCGGGTTCCTGGACGCATTCGACAGTCATGCGTATGATCCGTTCCGCACGGCCGCAGCGGCCCGCGGCGTCTCGTACCAGCGTGTGGTGCTCGCGTGGGAGCTGACCAGATATGACCGTCTGTTCACCATTCCCAGTGCCCGCAACCCGCATGAGGTCCGGGACTCGTTCGCCGCAGTCAATCTCACGCTCGCCCCTGAGGAGCTGTCTTTACTGCCGTGAATCAACGCTATGAGTCACCGTCATAAATACGGAACAGGCTCGTCGTCAAACGAGCCTGAGATACATGCTGGTGGTTCCGGGAATCGGTTGAAAACCGAAATGCGCATAGAACGCGCGTGCTTTATCGTCGTAAGGTTCCACAATGAGCGCACGTGACCCTAGTGCGCCGCTGACGGATCGTGCTCGCAGTGCCGAATATGCACTCAGCGTGTAGAATCCCGCCGGTTCACTTGACGCAGTGAATGACACGTACGCGACGGCCGTCCCATGCTGGGCCGATGACGGTGCGCGTTGTGCGGCCCACTTGTCGATGAACGGTACTCCACAAGAGAACTTCCCCCATTCTCTCTTCCGGGCCGAGCTTGCGCGGACGTTGGAAATGATGGATCATGCCCACTGCGGATCCCTTTCCATGAGTTTTTCGGCTGCTGGCGGAACCGGCTGATCCAATGCCTGTATGAAATCTTCGAATGCCTGTGATTCCAGATGCAGGACGGTTGCTTCTTCTATATCCTTACGGGCTGATTCCAGGAGATGGCGAGCGGTCCATTGCGTGAGCGTGCTGCCGGTCAGCTCGGCGGCACGCTCGATGAGCTGCCGTTGCGCATCCGTCAGTCGAATGTCAAGCCGGGACGTTTTCTGTTTCGATACCGTTTGCTTCGTTAGTGTCGCCATAGAATGGTTGTACGGAAAAAATGCGTACAGATCAAGTTTAGTAGCGGGGGAGTAAAGCGCGGACATATAATCACATACTGTAAATTGTTTACGGTGTGAGATAATATTACAGATGTTTGCACGATGTATATGCCGCTGGAATGTATTGGCGGTACTCCGCGGAGCGCGGTAGTGCGGCAATGGTCGAATCGGAAGGCGGTGCGAAATGGGTTTTGAGCGGGAGGCGCTCAGCGAACTGTACGCCAGCGTGTGGGGCAACCGTTCCAAGATGCAGAAGGAGTTCGCGCGCGGCGCGCATGGCGAGCCATTCATTCTGCACGAGCTCGCACTGCGCGGCACCATGACGCCGTCGCAGCTTGCCAGTTCGCTGAAGGCCAGCTCCGGCCGCATCTCCACAGTGCTTGCCGCTCTGGAGAAAAAAGGGTTGATCACCCGAGACATCGACCCGGACGACCGCCGCATCATCCGCGTGAACCTTACGGATGCCGGGCGAGAGCGGTCCAAGTGCGACTTGGAGGAGATGCGTTCGGCAATCTGTTGGATCTTCTCGCAGATGGGGGAGCGGCGCACGCGCGAGTTCGTTGATCTGCTGTCGGAGTTCTCGACATACATGGCCATCTGCCATCCCGGCGCTCCGCGCCCGACCCCCGATGAGGTGCGGGCCGCGTTCGCCGAGCGTGACAGGCGTGTCGCCGATCATATGCGGACCGAGCGCGCGAAGGCCGGCGAGGAGTAGCTTCTTCCGCCGGCTGCGGATGACGTGGGGGACGGCGTGCGTGCCGTGTCTCTCGTGCGCAGCCAGCGCAAAGCGCGCCATTCACAGCGAATACACAGAATAATGCGTAATATCTTACACTGTAAGTAATCTAACAACAGAAACTAATTCGGGCATCGGATATCGATGCCGCGGCAAATAACGTAACCAATCACCAACAAAACACAAGGGGAAAGCCAATGCTTCGCATCCTGAAATACCTCTCCAAAGCGGAGATCGGTCAGATGCTCATCGCCCTGGTGACCATCGTCGGGCAGGTCTTCTTCGACCTCAAACTGCCCGATTACATGTCAGACATCACCACGCTCGTCGAGACGCCGGGCAGCGCGATGAGCGACATCTGGATCGCCGGCGGCAAGATGCTGCTCATCTCCCTCGGCTCCGTCGCCTGTGCCATCGTCACCGGCTACATCTCCGCACGCGTCGGCTCGTCATTCACCCAGCGCCTGCGCTCGCTCGAATTCCGCAAGGTCGAATCCTATGGCCCCGCCGAAATGAGCAAATTCTCCACCGCGAGCCTCATCACCCGCTCCACCAACGACATCACGCAGATCCAGATGTTCATCACCATCGGCCTGCAGCTCATCGTCAAGTCGCCGATCATGGCCGTATGGGCCATATGCAAGATCGCCGGCGAAGGTTTCGAATGGACTCTCGCCACCGGCATCGCCGTCGTCATCCTGCTCGTCGCCGTCGTCATCATGATGGCCATGGTCATGCCCAAGTTCAAGGCCATGCAGAAGCTCACCGACAACATCAACCTCGTGGCCCGCGAAAACCTCACCGGCCTGCGCGTCGTGCGCGCCTACAACGCCGAGGACTACCAGGAGGCCAAGTTCACCAAGGCCAACAAGGACCTCACCGACACGCAGCTGTTCACCAACCGCGTCATGGCGTTCATGATGCCGCTGATGAACACCGTCCTGAACGGCCTGATGCTCGCCGTCTACTGGATCGGTGCCTATCTGATCGACGCCGCCGGCCTGACGGACAAGCTCAACGTGTTCTCCAACATGGTCGTCTTCTCCAACTACTCCGTGCAGGTCATCATGAGCTTCCTGCTGATGAGCATGGTGTTCGTGCTCTGGCCGCGCGCCGACGTGTCCGCGCAGCGCGTGCTCGAAGTGCTCGACACCGATCCGATCGTCAAAACCGGCACCAAGACCGCCGCCGACGTGGCGCGTCTGGGCGGCGGGAAAACCGGCACCGTCGAGTTCCGCAACGTGAGCTTCACCTACCCCGGCTCACGCGAGGCGACGCTCGAAGGCATCGACTTCACCGCCGAAAAGGGCCAGACCGTCGCGTTCATCGGCTCCACCGGCTCCGGCAAGTCCAGCCTCATCAACCTCGTGCCGCGCTTCTACGACGTGTCGGCCGGGCAGGTGCTCGTCGACGGTGTGGACGTGCGCGAATACGATCTGAAAGCCCTTCGCGACAAGATCGGATACGTGCCGCAGCAGTCCGTGCTGTTCAAGGGCACGGTCGCATCCAACGTGAGCTACGGCGACGACGTGAACGGGGCAAGCTCCGCGGACGTCGAAATGGCCGACACCTCCACTCCGGCCGGCCGCAAACGCGAAGCCGAACTCATCGCCGCGGGCAAGAGAGCGGAAGGCGCCGCAATGCCGGCTGAACAGATGAACCGGGTCAAGGCGGCGGCCGGCGTCGCTCAGGCCACCGAGTTCGTCGAGCGCATGGACGGCACATACACCGCCCCGATCGCACAAGGCGGGTCCAACGTCTCCGGCGGCCAGAAGCAGCGCCTGTCAATCGCGCGCGCCGTCTACCGCCACCCCGAAATCCTGATCTTCGACGACTCGTTCTCCGCGCTCGACTTCAAGACCGACCGCGAAGTTCGCGACGCACTCGCCAAAGAAGCCAAGGGATCCACCAAGCTCATCGTCGCCCAGCGCATCGGCACGATCATGAACGCCGACCGCATCATCGTGCTCGATGACGGCAAGGTCGTCGGCCAAGGCACCCATCAGGAACTGCTCGACACCTGCGATGTCTACCGTCAGATCGCCGAATCCCAGCTCAGTCAGTCGGAACTGACCGCGTGAGATCAATACGGACTTTTAAGGAGTAACAAATGCCAGGACCAAGAGGACCAATGGGCGGCGGCCGCACGGTCGAAAAGCCTGCCAATTTCGGCAACGTGATGGGCAAGCTCGTCCACTACTGCCGCAACTACCTGCCCGTCATCATCATTGCGCTCGTGCTGGGCGCGGCCGGCACGATATGCCAGATCATCGGACCGGACAAGCTCAAGGACATGACCAACGAGATCGTCAAGGGACTGCCGGCCATCGTGAACGGCAAGCCGGTGATGAACTCGGTCGATTTCAACGCCGTCGGCCGCATCGCCTGGCTGCTCGTCGCACTGTACGTCGGCTACGCGGTGCTCAGCTACGTGCAAAGCTGGATGATGGCGAACGTCACCCAGCGCACCGCCCAGCGCCTGCGCGAATCGATCTCGGTCAAAATCAACAAGCTGCCGCTCAAATACTTCGACAAGGTCAGCTACGGCGACGTACTCTCCCGCATCACCAACGACGTCGACGCCATCGGCCAGACGCTCGGCCAGTCCCTCGGCTCGCTCATCACCTCGGCGACGCTGTTCGTTGGCGCGCTCGTCATGATGTTCTACAACAACGTCATCATGACCCTGTGCGCGATCGGCGCGAGCATACTGGGACTCATCATCATGATGGTCATCATGAAATCCTCGCAGAAATACTTCGCCCGCCAGCAGATGGCGCTCGGCGACGTCAACGGCCACATCGAGGAGATGTACGCCGGCCACCTCATCGTCAAGGCGTACAACGGCGAGGCCGACTCAATCCGCCGCTTCGAGAAGTACAACGCCGACCTGTACGAATCCGGCTGGAAATCGCAGTTCCTGTCAGGTCTGATGATGCCGTTGATGAACTTCGTCGGCAACTTCGGCTACGTGATCGTGTGCGTGGTCGGTGCGGCGCTCGCCATGGACGGGCAGATCGAATTCGGCGTGATCGTCGCGTTCATGATGTACATCCGCCTATTCACCCAGCCGTTGAGCCAGTTCGCGCAGGCGTTCCAGAACCTGCAGCGATGCGCGGCCGCCGCCGAGCGCGTGTTCGGCTTCCTCGAAGAGCCGGGGATGGATGCGGAACCGACCAAGGCCGAACTCGGCGTGGCTGATGCCGCTGCGAGCACGGCACGGACGGACAGCGGCAAGCTGGCGCATCGCGGCACTCACGCGAATGCCACCGCCGGTATGACGGCTTCGCAGCGTTCGCAGCTGCTCGGCTACGATGCGGCCGGCAACCCCCGGACCGTGCGCGGCGACGTCGAATTCAGTCACGTGCGATTCGGCTATGAGCCCGGCAAGCCGATCATCCACGACTTCTCGGCAAGCGTCTCCGCCGGCCAGAAAGTCGCCATCGTCGGTCCGACCGGCGCCGGCAAAACCACCATGGTCAACCTGCTGATGCGCTTCTACGAGATCTCCGGCGGCTCCATCTCCATCGACGGCATCGACACCACTTCCGTGCCGCGCTGGAACGTACACGACCAGTTCTCCATGGTCCTGCAGGATACATGGGTGTTCCGTGGCACCGTGCGCGAAAACATCGCCTACTCCAAGCCCGGCGTCACCGACGAGCAGATCGTCTCCGCATGCAAGGCCGTCGGACTCGACCACTTCGTGCGCTCTCTGCCGCAGGGCTACGACACTGTGCTCGACGACAACACCTCGCTCTCCCAAGGACAGCGCCAGCTGCTCACCATCGCCCGCGCCATGGTGCAGGGCGCTCCGATCCTCATCCTTGACGAAGCCACCTCCTCCGTCGACACCCGCACCGAAGAACTCATCCAAAAGGCCATGGATGCGTTGACCGTGGGGCGCACGAGCTTCGTCATCGCGCACCGCCTCTCCACCATCCGCGACGCCGACATGATTCTCGTCATGAACCACGGCGACGTGATCGAGCGCGGTACCCACGAGGAACTGCTCGCGGCGGGAGGGTTTTACGCCGACCTCTACAACAGCCAATTCACACTCACCGATTGATGGGGCGCCCGTTGCGCTCGCTGGATTGATGAGGCTGACAGCCCGGTGAACTTACGCATGGCAGTGCGCCGTGCGTGGGCTCGCCGGGCTGTTTGCTATGTAGGCGAGTGATGGGCGGAGAATTTCCTATATATGGTGCGCGACGGGTTCGGGGACTGTGGTTTGCGTCCCTATGTGCGCACGGTCGTCGTTCCGGCGCGCACATAGCGACGCAAACGGGAGAAGGATTGTTGAGAGCGGATGCGCTGGTGCGGCAGATGGCCGGTGTGCTTCCATAGAACATGATTGTGACGAGAGCAGAGGGGCGTCCGGCGCGTATCGCCCTCTCGGTTTGCCACACAATGCGTTTTTCGATGGTTTTTGGGCTGGTGTGGTACGCGGGCATCGGAGGAGTCGTTTCGGGCCGTTGAAAAATGGCGGTTTTGCGGTGCATGTTGTGCCACACCACGTGATGTGAGGGTTCACATTTCATTGTGAGGCAGACTGGCTGGCCACACAATGCGATTTTGATGTGATTTTGCGCTGGTGTGGTACGCGACCGGCTGCGCTGACGACTTGGCCGGCCGATGGCGCGGATGGTGTGCTCCCGCTGTCAGGAGCTGCCGAGCGTAGCGAGGCTGGGGGCGGTCTTGCCGGCGGCCCTGCACCCTGTGATAATAATGCCAAGAATGTTACGTAATTCTGGGAACGGCGGTATCCAGGGACTTTCTGAGAGCTGTGATTCCAATTGAAGACACAAGTCGCCGACGGACTTGATTCTTTTAGTAAACAATGTATATATTAACATGAACCGGCAAAGCTGCTGGCTTCTCTATAGGAGAAAGGACCAAATATGAAACATAGAGCGATGTCATCGCGTCTGATGCCACTGGTGGCGTCCTGCGCGACGGTCGGCATGCTGCTGGCCGGACTACCTGCGTCGGCCGTCGCGGTCGGCACGACGAGAGCGGCAGCGTCCGACGCCTCGTCCTCCACCACAGCAACCATCACCCCCTCCGCCGATACCACGTTGCAGACGTGGACGAGCGAGAAGAATTCCTCAATGGCGTCCAAGCCGTACGTCGGCGCACTGCAAGGGCCCTCGCAAGGCGTGTTCGGCGAGAAGTTCGAGTCCACGGATGCCGCGGACACCACCGATCTGAAGACCGGCCTGCTGACGTTCGACCTGAGTGCCTACGACCATGCCCCCGATTCCGCAACGTTCGAGATGACGTACCTCGGCTACCGCGGCAACCCGACGGCCACCGACACCGACACCATCAAGGTGACCCCCGTCGACACCACCGTGTGCACCAATAACGCCACAGACTGCGGCGCGAATGTCGCGACCGGCGCGACCAAGCCGAAGTTCAGCATCAACGACTCCTCATTCGTCGCCGAGTCCAAGCCGTTCGAGTACGGTACGACGGTTTACGCGGGCGACGCCATCACCGTGGTTCCCGCCAATACCAAGAAGGTCACCGTAGATGTGACCGAAATCGTGCGCCAGCAGTTCGCCGAAGGCAAGAAGGTCATCACCCTGGCCGTGGGCGAGACCAAGAAGACCGAGGTTCGTTTCGCCAGTTCCGAAGGCACGACGTCCCTGAACGGCGCGACCGCAGACATGGCTCCGAAGCTGACCGTTTCCGTGTCCACCAAGGACGATCTCAAGCCCTCCGCCGACACCACGTTGCAGGCATGGGCCAGCGAGAAGAACGAGAAGAAGAACACTGCGGCCTATGTCGGCGCGCTGCAGCCGGAAGGCGATTACGGCGACTTCGGTGAGAAGTTCAAGTCCACCGACGTCCACGATGTCACAGACGCCAAGATGGGTCTGATGACGTTCGACCTGTCCGATTACACCGCGGCGCCCGAGCACTCCATCCTCACCTTGACGTATCTGGGCTACGCCGGTGCAGACAAGACCGCCACGGCCACCGATAAGGTCAAGGTGGTCGCTGTTGACACGTCGCGGTGCACCGGCACCGCTCCCTGCGACACCAACAATGCCACGTGGGCGAACCGCCCGGACTTCGAGGTGACCGATACCACGAAGACCGCGACGTCCCATGCGTTCGCTTATGGATCTAAGAAGTATTCCGATGGCATGACCGTCGAATCGGGCAACGCCAAGAAGGTTCTGCTCGACGTGACCGACGTCATCAAGGCAGAGTTCGCCAAGTTCGGCACCGACGCCACCGAGAAGAAGATCACGCTGGCCCTGGGCGAGCTCAACAAGTCCGACATGCGTTTCGGCAGCAAGGAAGTCACCTCGCTGACCGGCGCCACCGAGGCCATGCAGCCGACCTTGTCCGTCACCAAGAAGCCGAAGGCATACACGCTGAGCATCGAAGGCCCGACCAAGGTCAAGTACCAGAAGGGCGAGGCGTTCGACAAGGCCGGACTCGTGGTCAAGGCCACCAGCACGGCTGACGGCACGGTCAAGACGCTGACCGAAGGCAACGGTGAGGATAACTACACCATCGACACCAGCGCTTTCGATAGTGCCAGCATCGGCGTATACCCTATTACCGTGAAGTACAACAAGGACCCCGAAATCGCCGCTTCGTTCAACGCCTATGTCATCGCCAGTGTTGAGGACGGCGGAGACGGCGACACCAGCAAAGACGACTGGCTGTGGTACAAGCAGCCCGCATCGCAGACCGACGCCACCGCCACCGCCGGCGGCAATTACGGCAACCCCGACAACAACCGTTGGCAGCAGACCACCTTGCCGTTCGGCAACGGCAAGATCGGCGGCACCGTCTGGGGCGAGGTCAGCCGTGAACGCGTCACCTTCAACGAGGAGACGCTGTGGACCGGCGGCCCCGGATCCTCGACCAGCTACAACGGCGGCAACAACGAGACCAAGGGTCAGAACGGCGCCACGCTGCGCGCGCTCAACAAGCAGCTCGCGAACGGCGCCGAGACGGTCAATCCCGGCAACCTGACCGGCGGCGAGAACGCGGCCGAGCAGGGCAACTACCTGAACTGGGGCGACATCTACCTCGACTACGGGTTCAACGATACGACCGTCACCGAATACCGCCGCGACCTGAACCTGAGCAAGGGCAAGGCCGACGTCACGTTCAAGCATGACGGCGTCACCTACACGCGCGAATACTTCGCGTCGAACCCCGACAATGTCATGGTCGCCCGCCTCACGGCCAGCAAAGCCGGCAAGCTGAACTTCAACGTCAGCATGCCGACCAACACGAACTACTCCAAGACCGGCGAAACCACGACGGTCAAGGGTGACACGCTCACCGTCAAGGGCGCTCTCGGCAACAACGGCCTGCTGTACAACTCGCAGATCAAGGTCGTCCTCGACAACGGTGAGGGCACGCTCTCCGAAGGCGCCGACGGCGCTTCGCTGAAGGTTTCCGACGCGAAGGCGGTCACGCTGTACATCGCCGCCGCGACGGACTACAAGCAGAAGTATCCGTCCTACCGCACCGGCGAAACCGCCGCCGAGGTGAACACCCGCGTCGCCAAGGTCGTGCAGGACGCCGCCAACAAGGGCTACACCGCCGTCAAGAAAGCGCACATCGACGATCATTCCGCCATCTACGACCGCGTGAAGATCGATTTGGGCCAGTCCGGCCACAGCTCCGACGGCGCCGTCGCCACCGACGCGCTGCTCAAGGCGTACCAGAGGGGCTCCGCAACCACCGCGCAGAAGCGCGAGCTGGAGACGCTGGTGTACAAGTACGGCCGCTACCTGACCATCGGCTCCTCCCGTGAGAACAGTCAGCTGCCCAGCAACCTGCAGGGCATCTGGTCGGTCACCGCGGGCGACAACGCCCACGGCAACACGCCTTGGGGCTCCGACTTCCACATGAACGTGAACCTCCAGATGAACTACTGGCCGACCTATTCGGCCAACATGGGAGAGCTCGCCGAGCCGCTCATCGAGTATGTGGAGGGTCTGGTCAAGCCCGGCCGTGTGACCGCCAAGGTCTACGCGGGCGCGGAGACGACGAACCCCGAGACCACGCCGATCGGCGAGGGCGAGGGCTACATGGCCCACACCGAGAACACCGCCTACGGCTGGACCGCACCCGGTCAATCGTTCTCGTGGGGTTGGAGCCCGGCCGCCGTGCCGTGGATCCTGCAGAACGTGTACGAGGCGTACGAGTACTCCGGCGACCCTGCCCTGCTTGATCGCGTGTACGCGCTGCTCAAGGAGGAATCGCACTTCTACGTCAACTACATGCTGCACAAGGCTGGCTCCAGCTCCGGTGACCGCCTGACTACCGGCGTCGCGTACTCGCCCGAACAGGGCCCGCTGGGCACCGACGGCAACACGTATGAGAGCTCGCTCGTGTGGCAGATGCTCAACGACGCCATCGAGGCGGCCAAGGCCAAGGGAGATCCGGACGGTCTGGTCGGCAATACCACCGACTGCTCGGCCGACAACTGGGCCAAGAATGACAGCGGCAACTTCACCGATGCGAACGCCAACCGTTCCTGGAGCTGCGCCAAGAGCCTGCTCAAGCCGATCGAGGTCGGCGACTCCGGCCAGATCAAGGAATGGTACTTCGAAGGTGCGCTCGGCAAGAAGAAGGATGGATCCGCCATCAGCGGCTACCAGACGGACAACCAGCACCGTCACATGTCCCACCTGCTTGGACTGTTCCCCGGTGATTTGATCACCATCGACAACTCCGAGTACATGGATGCGGCCAAGACCTCGCTGAGGTACCGCTGCTTCAAGGGCAGCGTGCTGCAGTCCAACACCGGCTGGGCCATTGGCCAGCGCATCAATTCGTGGGCTCGCACCGGCGACGGCAACACCACGTACCAGCTGGTCGAGCTGCAGCTCAAGAACGCGATGTATGCAAACCTGTTCGATTACCATGCACCGTTCCAGATCGACGGCAACTTCGGCAACACCTCCGGTGTCGACGAAATGCTACTGCAGTCCAACTCCACCTTCACCGACACCGACGGCAAGAAGTACGTGAACTACACGAACATCCTGCCCGCCCTGCCCGACGCCTGGGCGGACGGCTCGGTGAGCGGCCTCGTGGCCCGCGGCAACTTCACCGTCGGCACGACCTGGAAGAACGGCAAGGCCACCGAAGTCAAGCTGACCTCCAACAAGGGCAAGCAGGCGGCCGTCAAGATCACCGCCGGCGGCGCCCAGAACTACGAGGTCAAGAACGGTGACACCGCCGTGAACGCCAAGGTCGTGACCAACGCGGACGGCGCCTCGCTGCTCGTGTTCGATACCACTGCAGGTACCACGTACACGATCACGAAGAAGGCGAGCGCCAACGTGCCCGTCACCGGCGTGACCGTGACCGGCGCCAACACCGCCACCGCAGGCGACACCGTCACTCTTACGGCTACCGTCGCCCCGGCCAATGCGACCGACAAGTCCGTCACCTGGTCGACCTCCGACGCCGCCGTAGCTACGGTCAACGCCAACGGCGTGGTGACCACGAAGAAGGCCGGCAAGGTGACCATCACCGCCACGTCGAACGGCGACAAGACGAAGTTCGGTTCCATCGAGATCACCGTCTCCGCCGCGACCGTGCCCGTCACCAGCGTCACCGTTGCCGGCGACGCCGCGATGACCGTCGATGGAGAGCAGACCCTGACGGCGACCGTCGCCCCGGCCAATGCGACCGACAAGACGGTCACGTGGAAGTCCTCCGACGCCACTGTGGCGACGGTTGACGCCAACGGCAAGGTCGTCGCGAAGAAGGCCGGCGAAGTGACGATCACCGCCACGGCCGGTGGCGTGTCCGGCACGCTGAAGATCACGGTGAGCGACAAGGCCCCGACCGTCATCCCGGTCCAGTCCGTGACCGTGACAGGCAAGCAGGAGCTCGTCGAAGGCGCATCCACGACCCTGACGGCGACCGTCGCCCCGGCTGACGCGACCGACAAGACGGTCACGTGGAAGTCGAGCGACGAATCCGTCGCCACGGTCGACAAGGACGGCGTTGTGACCGCCAAGAAGGCCGGCACGGTGACCATCACCGCCACGGCCGGTGGCGTGTCCGGCACGCTCGACATCACCGTGACGGCCAAGCCCGTCGAGACCGTCCCCGTCACCAGCGTGGAGGTCACCGTCGAGGCCGGCACCACCGTCTCCGTCGGCAAGACACTCCAGGCCACCGCGACCGTCAAGCCCGGCAACGCCACCAACAAGAAGGTGACGTGGAAGTCGAGCGACGAATCCATCGCGACGGTCGACGCCAACGGCGTCATCACCGCGAAGAAGGCCGGCAAGGTCGTCATCACGGCCACCTCGACCGACGGCACGGACAAGTCCGGCAGCGTCGAGATCACCGTCGCGGATGAGACCAAGCCGACGCCCGACCACAAGTCCGTCAAGGCCGATACCGGCGACGTGACCGCCGGCAAGACCGGTACGGTCACCGAGCCGAAGGACGTGGCGGGCTGGAAGAGCCGCTCCATCATCAAGCAAGGCAAGCTCGGCAAGGCCGAAATCGCCGACGGCACGCTCGTGTATGCGGCCGGCGACAAGACCGGTGACGACAGCTTCGTCGTGCAGTACACGATGGCCGACGGCACGGTCATCGACGTGACCTACAGCGTCACGGTCAAGGCCGCCGAAACCGGCAAGAATGACGGCGACGGCAAGGGCGACGGTGTCGCGAAGACCGGCGCCGCCGTCGGCGCGCTCGCCGGCCTCGGCCTGATGCTGCTCGCCGTCGGAGTGAGCGTGGTGATGATTCGCCGCAAGCGCTCCGCCTGATCCCCAGTCAGACCGGCCAGTCGTGACCGGTCGGCCTGACTGACTCTTTCTCCACCGTCCCCCGTCGGATAAACCCCGGCGGGGGACGGCGGCTTGTTGCGGCCAGTCTGCCGTCGCGCGCGGCGTGGCCTGCAGATGGGCACCGCACGTCACGCTCATGCGCGATACTGGAGACATGAAGATTTCCGCTGACTTCACGGTGATGCCCGACGACTTCGCCAAAGCCGCCGCGCCCGAATACCGCACCGACGGCGTGCCCGTCATCTCCTTTCCGTTCTATATCGACGAGATCGATCCCGCCGCCCGGTACCTGCACTGGGCGTTCACCGACCCCGACTCCATCCCGGTCTGCGGATTCGAATGGATTCACTGGACGGTCGCCAATCTGCCCATCGACGCGCTGATGTACGACTTCAACGATTCCCATGCACTGCAGATTCCGCCGGACTTCTCCCGGCAGCTGCCCTCCATGATTCCCGAGACCGTGCAGGGCCGCACGTCGGCCGCGAGCAAGCTGGTCGGCAGCACGAATCCGCAGGTGACGATGCGCTACAACGGGCCCCAGCCGCCCGACAAGGACCACGACTATTCGCTGCACGTGTGGGGCACCGCGAAGCCGTTGCCGGGTCTGAACCAAGGATTCTGGCTCAACGAGCTGTTCCACGCGCTGCGTGACGTCGACCACGTCACCGATCAGGGTGTGATGTTCATCACCGGAAAAGCCTGAGGGCTGATGCCGTATACTCCCGTACGGAGTCATACACTCATGTGACAGGAGGCGCGCCGCGGATGCGCGCCGCAACGTGCACGCGACAGCGTGTGCACAGCAAGAAAGGACAGTACCGAATACTATGGCATGCACCACGATTCTGGTCGGCAAGGACGCCAGCTATGACGGTTCGACCATCATCGCCCGCAACGAGGATTCCGCCAACGGCGAATTCAACCCGAAGCGGTTCATCGTCGTCAAGCCCGATGAACAGCCGCGCGAATACCGCAGCGTCATCAGCCACCTGACCATTGACCTGCCCGACGATCCACTGCAGTACACCGCAGTGCCGAACGCCGACCTGAAGGAAGGCATCTGGGGCGAGGCCGGCGTCAACGAGGCGAACGTGGCCATGAGCGCCACCGAAACGCTGACCACCAACGAGCGCGTGCTCGGCGCCGACCCGTTTGTGGAATACCGGGCGGCACGCGGGCGGGAAGGTGACTCGGATTACGAGCCGGCCGTGCCCGGCGGCATCGGCGAGGAGGACTTCCTGACCATCGTACTGCCGTACGTCACCACCGCGCGTGAGGGCGTGCAGCGGCTTGGCGACCTTCTTAAGGAATACGGCACCTATGAGATGAACGGTGTCGCGTTCTCGGACGCCGACGAGATTTGGTGGATGGAAACCGTCGGTGGCCATCACTGGATCGCCAAGCGCGTGCCCGACGAAGCGTATGTGACGATGCCGAATCAGCTCGGCATCGACGAATTCGACCTCGATGACGCCCTCGGTGAGCAGGAGAACCACATGTGCTCCGAGGATCTGGTCGAATTCATCGAGCGCAATCACCTTGATCTGGCCGTCGAATCGACGTCGCCGTTCAACCCGCGTGATGCCTTCGGCTCGCACTCCGACTCTGATCACGTGTACAACACGCCGCGCGCATGGGTCATGCAGCGGTTCCTCAACCCGTACGACGAGATGTGGGACGGCCCCGAGGCCGACCACCGCCCGGACAGCGATGACATCCCGTGGGCCCGTCAGCCCGAGCGCAAGGTGACGATCGAGGACGTAAAGTACGTGCTCAGCTCGCACTATCAGGGCACGCCGTTCGACCCGTACGGCCACCTCGGCGACGAGCACACACGCCACATGTACCGCCCGATCGGCATCAACCGCCAGAGCCAGCTGGCCGTCATGCAGATTCGCCCGTACCGTCCGCAGTCGGACCGCGCGATCCAGTGGATCGCCTACGGCTCCAACCCGTTCAACACGCTGGTGCCGTTCTACCCGAACGTCAACGAAACGCCGAAGTATCTGGAAGACACGACCACGCGCGTGACTTCCGAGAACTTCTACTGGGAGAACCGCATCATCGCCGCGCTGTGCGACGCGGCGTTCGCGGAGACCTCCAACGCCATCGAGCGCTATCAGGAGAAGACCGGCGCGATGGGCCACCGTTTGATCGCCGCCACCGACGAGCAGGTCGCGCGTCTGGGCGGTGCCGACGAGGCCGCGGCCGCCTTGGCCGACGCGGAGTTGGAGGCGGCGAACGCGGACGGCGACGTCGAGCCGATGGATCCCGAGGACATCATCGACGCGACCCGTAACGACGAGGTGCGCGACATCCTCGCCGCCGCCAACCAGACCATGGCCGACCAGCTCAAGACCGAGACCGACCAGCTGCTCGACACCGTGCTCTACACCGTGAGCATGAAGATGAAGAACGGTTTCAACCGCTCCGACAACTGATGCGCCGAGAGGCTCCCGGCCAAGCGTTTTCGGCCGCCAGCCGCTTCGACGGTAAGCAAGCGTCATACATCTACAGAAAGGTTCACCTACTGATGACTACTATCGAGGAGTTCACCAGCCAGTACGGGCTGGTCAAGAAGATCGACGCCTTCGGGTTTATGAAGTACCTGCACGACAATCCCGACGCGCCGCGCAAGCACGGCAAGGTCGTGCTCGTCACCGCCGATACGCCGCTCAAGGCGTCGCGCGGCGAGGGCAAGACCACGACGACGATCGCGCTGATCGATGCGCTGCGGGCTCGCGGCATCGACGCGACCGCCGTGCTGCGCCAGCCGAGCATGGGCATCACCGCCGCCGGTTCCAAAGGCGGTGCCTCGGGCGGCGGCAAGGCTTCGCTGACCCACCCCGAGCTCATCGACTGGGGCCTGTGCGGTGAGATGGCCGCCATCGCCGCCGCGCAGAACCTGCTCGTCTCCTTCGCCGAGAAGGCTGTGGACGAGGGACGTATCGACACGATCCTCGTGCCGCGCGTCTCCGAAGTGCCGTCCCGCTCGCTGCGTTCCATCACCGTGGACGCGGGCAAGAACAACGTCGCCGAGAAGGTCGTGCTCACCCCGACGTCCGAGCTGATGCAGATCGTCGTGCTGTCCCGTTCGATGGATGAGATCGGCGAGCGCGTGGCCGCGATGATCGCCGGCACGAAGGACGGCGAACCAGTCAAGTTCGGCGACTTCATCGACCTGTGGCGCATCACCGATATGCTCGCCGATGCGGTCAAGCCGGCGCTCACCGAGACGGTGAACGGCTCGCCGGTGTATGTGCATGGCGGCCCGTTCGCCAACGTGTCGATCGGCATCCCGACGCTGGTCTCCGTGGAGATGGCGTGCGCCCTGCACGATGTGGTCATCGTCGAGGCCGGTTACGGCACCGACGCCGGAGCGCAGAAGTGGCTCGACATCGCCTGCCGCGAGTATGGCGCGCAGTGGCCGTCCGCGGCGGTCGTCGTGACCCGCGCCTCGACGTGGCGTGATGACCCGGAGCTGGCGTGGCGCTACCCGTTCCACGTGGACCGCTTGGAGAAGCTCGACATTCCGGCGTTCCCGCTGGTGAACCTGTGGGACGGCGAGGACGATCAGATTCCCGAACTGCGCGAGACCGCGGCCCGTCTGGAGCTGCGCGACCCCATCATCGGCAACCTGTATCGCGACGGCGGCGAGGGTCTGAGCGACCAGATCGACGCATTCGTCGATGTGCTGTCCAACACGTCGATGCCGTCCAAGCATGACAGCCACAAGGGCATGGCCCTGCTGGAGAACGTGAAGTGGGTGGCCGAGAACGCCTACGGCGTGCCGGCCAGCCGTGTGCTGCTCAAGGACGGTTTCCTGGATTCCCTGGGTGCTGCGGATGATCTGTGCAAGGCCGCCGGCATGTCGCTGGACGATCTGGCGCTGGTCGCCGTCAAGTCCCCGGCCACGATGACCGACAACGACCGCGCTCCGGAAGACGAGCGTACGGTCACCCTGAAGAAGGTCGAAGTGCACGCAGGCGCCGGGCTGGTTCACGTGAACCTCACCACGTCCCTGACCACCCCGATGCCCAAGATCGTCTGATTGCGGCAGAGGCGTACCGCCGGGGTGCCGGGGCACGCGTGCTGTGAGAGTGTGCGGCGGCGTGGCGTGCGGAATCATGCCGCACTCGCGCTGACCGCACACCGTGACTGCATCATCACAACCCCTTTCGGATTGTCGGCCGATCATACGGGCCGACTGGCCGCAAGGGGCTCTTTCATTTATATATCGGCAACCTGTGTGCCGCAGAAAAGGCATCACTGTGTGAGGGTTACGTCACTGTGTGCGTCCTCACACTCCGTGACGCACCCCCGCAACCCTTGCAAAATAAGGGTTTTGCGATTTACGTCACTGTGTGAGGGCTCGCAGCGTGACGGTGGTCGCACACAGTGACGCTATGCGCGACAATATAGCGGCGGATACCATCACACCTGAGCTCAGAAGTTACCGCCGTTCCAGCCCCAGTCGGTGGTGGCGGTGTAGCGGATGTAGGTGCGGTCCTCGGGGATGCCGAGCTCGCTGTTGAGCGCGGCCATGATCGACTTGGTCAGCTTCTCCCACGCAGAACCGGGCACGGAACGGCCGAACACATTGACCTCGACGTATGCGGCCGGGGCATCGTCGCTGCCGCCGAAGTAGATCGGCATATCATCCTCGAATGGGCACATCAGCCAGCCCTCGGACTTGCCGGGGACGGCCGTGATCGCCTTGCCGTAGGCGGCCTTCAGCGCTTCGCGCTGCTCGGGAGTGGTCTTGACGGATACGTGAGTGTGGATAACGGGCATGATTCCTCCTTGATTGGGTTCGTTCCCTATCCTAATCGGTTCCGCGGCGGGCGCGGTCTGTGCGGCCATGTGTGAAATCAGTGGCGGTTCAGGAAAACCGCGGTGTGAAGTCAGTGATATGTATTAGACAATCAATGTGAGGAAATTGATTGAACAGCTGATGAAGTTCGGTATTGTCGGTGTGGTCGCGTTCATCATCGACTGGGGTCTGATGAACATTCTGCTGATGACGCATATGCATAACGTGCTGGCCACGTCAATCTCGTTCTTCGTCTCGCTGATATTCAATTACCTGGCGAGCATGAAATTCGTGTTCAAGCACCGGCCGGACATGGCGCGCTGGATGGAGATCGCGATTTTCTTCGTGGCGGCGCTTATCGGCTGGTTCATGAACGAGGCGATCGTGTGGACCAGCACGTCGTGGATGCCGCATGATTCCATGTATTCCATGCACACGCGGTACGTGCTGTGGACGAATGTCGGCAAGCTGGCAGCCACGGTAGTGGTGATGATCTGGAACTTCGTGATCCGCAAGTGGCTGCTTGACGATACGCATACCAATGCGATGAACCGTTTGAGGAAGTCCGAGAACCGTTTGAGTCAGGAAGAGCTCGAAGCGAAGTGGGAGAACAGCTTCTCGCATCGGCTTGGCCTGTGGTCGCTCGCGCATACGCCGGAGGGCTGGCCGAAGTAGCGCGGTATGCGCTCTCAAAACTCGCAGATAGAGTGTGTTTTCCTTCAAAAATGCCTTGTATCTGCGAGTTTTGAGAGCGGCATCCGGCGTATCACACGCTGACTTCGGTCAGAGTCGGGGTTTCGGTGCTGGATTTGATCTGCCGGAAGCCGACGAAGGCGATGGCAAGCGAGGTGATCGCCAGCACGGTCGCCATCAGGAAGCCTCCATGCGATCCCATGTGATCGATGAAGACACCCGCGATGGCTGAGCCGGCTGACGAGCCGATCGAGTTCATCGCGCCCATCCACGCCACGCCTTCGGTGAATCGCGTGGGAGGCACCAGATGCAGCATCAGCTGATTGCCGTTGATCCACGTGGGTGCCTGGCAGACGCCGATCAGCAGGTAGATGATCATGATCACCCACAGATGCTTGGCGAACATGAACGTGCCCACGCCGAGATTCACCACGATGAGGCAGAAGTAGAAGCGCTTCCACAGCGGGATGGTCCAGTTCTTCGCGCCGTACACCAGTGCGCCGCATAGCGAGCTGAACGAGAAGCATGCGAACACGAAACCGGTGTATTGCTTCATGTTCGCTTCGGTGGCGAACGCGATGATCGAGATGTTCGACGCCGACTGGAACGCGCCAAGACTGAACCAGGTCACGCACACGGCGATCAGGCCCGGCCCCCAGATCGACTCCTTCTTGCCGGCGCGGGAATCGGCGATGGCTCGGTCGACGGCGGCCTGCACGGTCTGCTCATCGTCGCCGCGGGCCTCGGCCTCTCGGCGGGCGCGGTCGGCGGCGTCCCTCTCGCGCATCTTCTGCGCCTTGGCGGCCTCGCGCTTGCGGTACTCCTCGCGGGTCAGACCGGCCTCTCGGGCCAGCTGGGTCTGTGATTTCGGCTCGGTCGTCAGCTCGGTCAGGAACATCAGCGCGCCGATGACGACGCACACGCCGGTGAACGAGAACGCCAGCAGGCCAGAAATCACCGCCAGCGTAGAAGCCAGCGGATTGCCGATGATCCACATGCATTCATCGAACACGCCGGACAGCGAGAGCGCGCGGTCGGTGCGCTCCCGGTCTCCCTTGAGCATGGTCGTCCAGCGGGCGCGGCTCATCGCGCCCCACGGCGGAATCGCGGCGAGGAACGGCGTCAGGCAGTACAGCACCCATACCGGGGCGCGGTTGGTGATGCTGGTGGTCAGGGCGATGGCGGCGACGATCCAGACCAGGATCGTCGGAATCGACACCTGCCGCTGGCCGAACTTGTCGACCAGCTTGCCGAGCAGCGGGCTGGAGACCGCCAGCGCGATCGCCTGGATGGCGGTGAGCACGCCGGCCAGCGAGTAGTTGCCGTAGTAATGCTGCACGGAGATGGTGATGGTCATGCCGACCATGGGGAACGGCATGCAGGCGATCACCGAGCCGATGGAGAACCTTGCGGTGTGCGGCATACGCAGCAGTTCCGCGTATCCGCCGAATACCTTATGGGCGACTTCCTTGATTGCAGCCGCGACATTGGCGTTATTGGACATGACAGCATCTCCTTTCCGCTCCCGATTGGATGTCCCCCGTCGGCGTGGCGTTGCCGGCGGAGCCCTCATCGTATTGATGTGTTGTCCTGTTGGTCGCGCAAAGGATGCTTTGCATGTTTGCGTCACGGCAACTTTAATCGCGCGTCGGGGCGCGACACGCGGTGTTGATATCACGAACGCATCAATTTTCATAACGTTCATAAACGACGGTGATATATCGGTGTATCAGATGGGGTGACGAGCCGGAGTCGGGTGGTGCCGGGACGATATCGGGTGGGGCTGAGCTGTGCCGGGGCGGGGCGATGTTCGTCGGGCAAACGCCGCCGCGGACGCGGCATCGCCGGCCGGCCGGTGAATGTGGGACAATGAAAGACAGACATCACGAGTCCCGCAGGAAGGCCGCATATGCCGACAACCACCATACATTTCGTCCGCCACGGCAAGGTATACAATCCCGACCATCTGTTGTACGAGCGGCTGCCCGGATTCCACCTGTCCGACCGCGGCATGCGCATGGCGCAGGCGACGGGCGCATACATCGCAGCCGACCCCAAGCTCAACACGGTCGCCGCGGTGTATTCGTCCCCGCTGGAACGCACCCGCGAAACCGCCGGTGCCATTCTCGACGCGCTCAACCCGGTACGCGCCGGGCGTGGGGAGGAGCCGCTGGAACTCATCACCGACCCGCGTGTGATCGAAGCGGGCAACGAGTTTCGCGGCAAGCGCATCGGACATGGCAAGGGCGCGCTGTGGCGCGACGGCAACTGGAAGCTCGTGCTCAACCTGTGGAAGCCGAGCTGGGGCGAGTCGTACCGGCACATCGCCGAACGCGTGGGCGCGTTCGCGAACGAGAAGATCCGCGAGTATGCCGGACGGCAAATCATCGTCGTCAGCCACGAGTCACCGATCTGGAGCTACCGGCACCTGCTGGAGACCGGCCACCCCGAGCATTGGATGTTCCTACGCAAGACCGCGCTCGCGTCGATCACCTCGATCACCTACGACAGCGATACGGGCAAGGTGATGTCCATCACATATGCCGACCCTGCGGCGCAAGTCGAGTGAGTGCGGCGTGCGCCGGCCGTACAATACACAGAGAGGACGGCTGCGGGCTCGCCCGCGAAAAGGTGCGCATGCGGCGCGGGTCGGGACTGACGGCGGCCGCGTAGCGGTCACTTGTGACGACGCCGCGTAACGGCAACGGCGGGCGGCGAGTGGCCGGCGGTGCCGTGACGCGGTGGCCCGCGGTGCCGGCGACCGGCACCTGGCACCCGGCACGGCGGAAGGTTCCGCGCGTCGGCGGACAATGAAAGCGAAGGAGCGATATGGCATTCCAACTTGACGCGACGGCGATCGCCCATGTGTCGATGAATCCCGCGGTACGCGATGCGGCGGCCGTCGGCGCCGGACTGATCGAACTGTGGCCGCTGACCGACGCCAGGCAGATGGACAATGACACGAAATACGGTGAGAACCTGCAGGTGCGGATGACCCGCATGGCCGCACGGGTCATGACCGGCGACGACGTGACGGTCCCCGATGCGGAGTTCGTGTATGAGGGTGCGGACGAGATTCCCGGTCGTCCGCAGCGAATCGTCGATGCGTTGCTCGCCGCGAATGACGCTTACGACGAGATGGGCGACTACTCCGAAACCGGCGACACGAGGCTGATCATGAGAGGCGCCGGCCAGTTGGGCGTCGATTGGGATGATGACACCGTGCACGCCATCGCCGAAGCGTTGGAGGCAATCGAACAGGCCACCGGTGCCGCCGATGGTGCCGCTGGTGGTGCCGCCGCCGGTGCCGCCGCGCCTGCGAATGCTGCGCCCAGTGCCGATGTCGAAGCCATCGCGCAGCGATTCGCCACGGTGACGGTGGCGGCCGACGGGTTGCTGCGCCTGATCGATCTGCGCAAGCCGTCGCGCGCGGTGCCGGTGATGTTCTATGTCAACGAACTGTGCGAGCGCCTGTCGGTGCCGCGGCTGTGCTTCAAGGCCGAGCAGCTGTCGTCGCTGATGACCGCCCGATCGCTGACTAACGACGACGAGGCCGTCCTAGCCGAAACGGTGAAATTGTTTACTATGGTCGCGGCGAGTGAGTGGAAACGTCACCATGACGACGTGCTGTGGGATGCCGCCGAGGCGAAGCGGCTCGCGAAAGAGGAGGACGAGCGCCGCAACAAGGAGGCGCTCGCCGCCAAGTTCGCGCACGTGAGCGACGACCCGTCCAAGCCACCCGTGGAGCTGTGACGGCTGCCGCCTGACGTCTGATGGGACGGGGCGGAGACCTGAAATATATGCGATTCACCGCTGACTGCTCGGAATCGTGCCGACCTGCTTGCGGCGCGGCCGCTGAATGTGGCGTACCTCTTCCAGAACCTGAGGAACGCCTTGCCGAACGAGCACCCGTAGTAGGGTTTGTCCAGCGGTGGCTCGCCTGTGCCGAACTGAGAGGGGCCGGCGTAAGGACTGTTGCCGCCGTACTCCGGCGCGGCCGTATATGGCTGCTGTGGTGCGGCGCCGGCTCTATTCGCCGTCGTCGTTGAACGCGATGGTGTCGTCCGGGCCGAGGAGCAGGCGTTCCGCGAGACTGATGATGGTCAGCAGCAGTGCGGTCAGTGCGACCACCATGATCGTTGCGGAGAAGATCAGCGGGGTGCGGAACGAGTTGAAAGCGGCCTGCAGCCAGATGCCCAGGCCGTTCATCGCGCCCAGATATTCCGCCGTCACCGCGGTGCCGAACACATAGGCGGCGCTGATACGCAGGCCGCCGAACACCTGGCGGGCGGCGACGCGCAGCTTCACATGCCACAGCGCCCATGCGCGGGTGGCGCCGCAGGTGAGCGCCACGTCCTCGTAGAACTGCGGTACGGCGAGCATGCCGCGGCACGTCTGCACGGCGACGGGGAACACGCCGAATACGGCGACGATCACGATTTTGCCGAGCGGCTCGAACCCGAACCAGATCATGAACAGCGGGGCGATGGTGATGAGCGGGATGGTCTGCGCGGCGGCGAGCAGCGGATAGATACCGCGATACAGGGTTTTGGACACGTACAGGCCGATGCCGATGAGCACCCCGGCCACCGCTGCGATGAGAAAGCCGGTGATTGCCTCGTATGTGGTGATGGCGGTCGCCTCCCACAGGTCGGGCCAAGTCTTGACGATCGATGCGGCGATCTGGCTGGGGGAGGCGAGCACGCGTTGGGAGATGTGGCCCGCATCCACGGCGATCTCCCATACGATGAGCAGCCCGCCGACCGTGACCGCCGGCGGCGCGACGCGTGCGAACAGGGATTTCAGTGTGCGCATGGCGTGATCTTCGGACAATGTGAAACCTTAGGGATGGGATTGATGGGGGCTGACGGGTTGACGGGATGACGGAGGGAGATGGGCCGGGTAGGAGGGAGAAGAGCCCCGGAATCGTTACGAGAGTCGGAAAACTCCCCTCCGTCCCGTCTCGTGACGGACCGAAGGGGAGCGGAGGTTGGCCCGGCCGGCTGTGACGAACCTGTGCTCGCGGATTCGCTGAACTGTAGCTAGATTGGCTGCGGCCGGACTGGCTGCGGCCGGCTCAGCCCACGTACTCGTTGGTCGCGAGGTCCTTGGCCTGCGGCGCGGACGCGGGATCGTTGCCGTCCTGGTCCTTGTAGGTGCCGGCCTTGTACTGGAACTCCAGGTACGGCTGCGCGTCATCGAAGTTCGTGGTGCCGGGCAGCGACTTCGGATCGTCGGTCGTCCAGTAGTTGTTCTTGGCGATCTCCTCCATCGAGGTGCGGGTCAGCTTGGAGTCGAGCTGCGCCTCCTTGGCCTGTTCGACCAGGATGTCGGCGGCCTTGTCCGGGTTGGCGAGCGCGTAGTCGTAGCCCTTCTTGGTGGCGGCGATGAACTTCTTCAGCGCATCCGTGTTGGCGGAGTCCTTGAGCCAGGAGCCCTTGACGGCGAATCCCAGCTGGTCGGGGTTGCCGGGCACGCCCCAGTCGGAGGCGACGAAGCAGTTGAGCTTCGGGCCGTTCAGCTCGCTTTCCACGCCTTCCCAGGTCACGTAGAAGCCGCCGAAATCACCCTTGCCGCTGGTCAGCGTCTCGAAGGTGTTGGTGCCGGCCGTCGCGGTCTTGATATCGCCGGTGCCGCCAGCGTACTTGATCATCTGGCGGACGACCGCGGTCTGCTCGGCGGAGCCGAAGCTGACGAAGGTCTTGCCGGAAAGGTCCTTGGGTGTCTTGATGTCGGTGCGGGACGCCAGCGCGCACCAACGGGCGACCGGCTTCTGCGTCAGGTCGAACACGAACTTCAGGTCAGCGCCCTGCGAGTTGAACGCGGCGACGTTGCTCAGCGTGGTGAAGCCCACGTTGGCCACGCCGTTCTCGACGCTGGTTTCAGCTCCGGCCTGGGCGGTCGGCAGGATCTTCACATTGACGCCGGCATCCTTGTAATAGCCGAGCTTCTGAGCCACGTACAGACCGATGTGGTTCGTGTTCGGCGTCCAGTCGAGCATGAACGACACGGTCGGCGTGGATCCGGAGTTCTTGGAATCGGTGTTGCTCGCGGAATTGGTGTTTCCGCAGGCGCTGAGCGTCAGGCCGAGCGCGACGGCCCCAACCATCGCCACGATCTTGCTGAAGCCCTTGACTGTCTTCATCTTCTGTCTCCTTGCCTTCTGCGCACATCGTGCGCCTGCCGGCTGACACACGCCGGGCGGGAAGGTGAGGAGCCCGCGCGACATGAATCAGACCCGTCGCATCGCAGCGCGACACATATCGCCTTGCAATGCGTTTACTTCTCTGATGTCTGGCACGGCTGCTGCCACCAACCGCGCGAACGTTCTCCAGTATAGCGGTATGCGGGGGATCGTGGTATGTCTCGACGGGCGGCTTCGCGCAGGAGTCGGTGTGACGGCGCGGCATCGGGCCGCCATGGCATGTCTCCCGCCGGTGGACATGTGTTTGCCGGATTGCCGGGGCATTGCTGTTTTCTGCTGTTCTCGGGGCGGACCGTTTCCCCGCCGGGTTCATGGGCTACGATGCTAGTGGCTCGTGAAATGGCTTGTGAGATCAAGGAGGATGCCGATGATGAAGGCCGTGTTCTTCGACTTGGACGGGACGCTGATCGATTCCGATCCGTATTGGGTGCGCTCTCAGGAGACCTTGGTGCGCTCCTGTGGCGGGGAATGGAGCGACGCGCTCGCCGATGCGCTGCAGGGGGCGGCCTTCCCCGAGACCGTGCGTCTGCTGCGCGGTGCGGGGGTCGATTGGGATGGCGATGCAATCGTGCGGCACCTGTCCGATGAGGTGCTGCGCATGGAAAAGGAGCGTCTGCCGTGGATTGAGGGCGTTCGCGATGTGCTGTCCGGTCTGGCGGCGGCGCACGTTCCGGCCGTGCTGGTGACCGGCTCCCCGCGCGAGATCGTCGAGAATGTGATGGCGCAGGCGCCTAAGGGCGCGTTCGTCGGCTATGTGTGCGGCAACGACGATGTGACGCCGAAGCCCGATCCAGCGCCGTATTGGCGTGCGGCGTCGATGGTCGGGCTGCCGGCCGATGCGTCGGGCACCGGTCAGTGTCTGGTTTTCGAGGATTCCAGGCCCGGGTTGACGGCGGCTCGGGCGTCGGGCGCGACGGTGGTCGCGGTCACCGGTCATGCTCGTGTGGATATGAGCGACAGTGGGCTGTGCGATGAGGCAATCGTTGACTATCGCGGGCTGACCATCGCCGATTTGGCCGGCTGGATGTGATGTGCCAGCCAGATTGTCGTGGCGTTGCAACGGTTTCATGGGTTGTTCCCTCATATTCGCACGTGTTTGGGCTTCGCGTGACTCGGTCGGATAACAGGAACTTCATCCTTCGGCGCGAAAGCGGCATCTGCGTTTCGAGGGGGTGATTTCGTCTCGCCCAAACATCTATCTACGTTTCGAGGGGTTGCTGTCTGCCAGTATACGAAGTATGAGGGGCGGAATATCGCCATCAATATAGGGAGGATTGACGAAAAGCAACCCCTTGAAATGCAGATAGATGTCTGCGAGGGCTGCGATCAACCCCTTGAAACCGAGAAAGTGGTGTTGCGGACTCTTTTCGTGTGGTGGCGCTTGATTATGTTGTGGCTTGGCTGCGACATATTGCGAGTGCACTGTCGATGATGAGTGAATGGCGGTGGGGATGCCATTCGATGATATGAAGCTCGTCAAGCGTGGAATCTCCAGTGTACGAGCACGAATCCGCTCGTTTGCGTCCCTAAGTGCGCGCCGAAACGACGACCGTGCGCACATAGGGACGCAAACAGGGGCATTTGCGTCCTTATGTTCGCGCGCTTGTCGTTTCGGCGCGCACTTAAGGACGCAACTCGGGGAGTGACGGGAGTGTAGGCACGTATGTGGGCCTTGCGGCGCAGCAAAGATATGGGGCAGTCCCAAAGAAACCGGGTGAAGGTAGCGGTGTGAATGAGCGCGGCATGTACGAACACGGGGTAGGTGGGCAATGCGCAATCAGCAGGAACGGTGGTGCGTCTCGGGCGGGAATGGTCGGAAGGATCCAGCGCGCTGACAAGTAGGAGGGGCGGGCTTGCGAGGCGAACCAGCATGGAAGGAGTTGGCGCACCGCATTGACTGGCGGGAGCGAGCGGCGGAACGAAAGGGGTGTAAACAAGGCAACGGGGAGTGCCGCGTGTGACCGTTTACATACATGAGTGTAGGGATTGTGTGACGACTCGCTGTGCGCGCTAACACGATTTGCGTTTTGCCAGTGGTTGCGATATATGAGTATCAACGATAATTTCGGTTGCGGTGATGGAATCGAAACAAGCAATTGGAGCTGTATAAGTAGTAATACAAGGGGACAATCATGAATAACGATCAGAACAAGGTCATGGACCAGCGCGAGATCCGCGAGGACGAGTCGCAGGATTGGGCGACGCTGTTCGCCGGTCTCGCCGCCTGAGCGCGCCGAAATATCCTGACCGAGGCGCACTTGCCGGATTGACGATACATCGCCGTACATGGAATCCGACAGTCACCCATCGGCAGGACGACGCAGCAACCTTCATGCGCAACGCCGTCGAAGCCGCCATCAAAGCCGGCGCTTCGACCGCCATACCAGCAGCCGTTCCTTCTGCCATCGACGGCGCGACCGTGAGACCGATTGACCAAAAGTGAGTGAACCGGCTCACGTCCCGTTGACGCGGCACAATGGAACGTATGACTGAAGCTGAACATTCAAAAGACACCAAACCAGAACTTCCGGCTCATGTTCGCGTGCGCTTCTGCCCATCGCCGACCGGCACGCCGCATGTCGGCATGATCCGTACGGCGTTGTTCAACTGGGCCGAAGCCCGCGCCACCGGCGGCAAGCTGATCTTCCGAATCGAAGACACCGACGCCGTGCGCGACTCCGAGGAAAGCTACAACCAGATTCTCGAATCCCTGCGCTGGCTGGGCATCGACTGGGACGAGGGCATCGACGTGGGCGGCCCCCACGGCCCGTACCGCCAGTCCGAGCGCGGCGACATCTACAAGGATGTGGCCGCAAAGCTGCTCGAAGCCGGCTACGCCTATGAGTCCTTCTCCACTCCGGACGAGATCAAGGAGCGCAACCTCGCCGCCGGCCGCCCGGCCGAATTCGGCTACGACGGTTACGACCGCGACCTCACCGAGGAGCAGAAGGCCGCCTTCCGCGCCGAGGGCCGCAAGCCCGCGCTGCGCATCCGCATGCCCGACGAGGACATCGCCTTCGACGACCTCATCCGCGGCACCATCGAATTCAAGGCCGGTTCCGTGCCGGACTATGTCATCGTGCGCCCGAACGGCGATCCGCTGTACACGCTCACCAACCCGGTTGACGACGCGATGATGGACGTCAACGTCGTGCTGCGCGGCGAGGACCTGCTCAGCTCCACCCCGCGTCAGATCGTGCTGTACCGCTACCTGATGGAGCTCGGCATCGCCAAGCAGATGCCGCTGTTCGGTCACATGCCGTACGTGATGGGCCAGGGCAACAAGAAGCTCTCCAAGCGCGACCCGGAGTCCAACCTGTTCAACCACCGCGACAACGGTTTCATCCGCGAGGGTCTGCTCAACTACTTGGCTCTGCTCGGCTGGTCCATCGCCCCCGACCGTGACGTGTTCTCCATGGACGAGATGATCGCCAAGTTCGACGTGCGCGACGTGAAGGCCAACCCGGCCCGCTTCGACATCGACAAGGCCATCTCCATCAACGCCGAGCACATCCGCATGCTTGAGCCGCAGGACTTCCTCAACCGTTCCGTGCCGTACCTGCACCGCGACGGTGTGGTCTCGGCCGACAATTGGGATGCGCTGACCGACCGCGAGAAGGTCGTCCTGACCGCCTCCGCTCCGCTGATCCAGCCGCGCGTGCGCCTGCTGGGCGAGGTCGCCGGCATGGTCGGCTCCCTGCTGTCCACCGAGGAGTACCTGGAGCCTGCGGACGATGCCAGGAAGCAGCTCAAGGACTCCGCCGCCGACGTGCTCGATGCCGCCGTCGCCGCGCTTGAGGGCGTGGACGAGGCCGATTGGAAGACCGACAACCTGCACGAGACCCTGAACAAGGCACTCGTGGAGGATGGCGGGTACAAGCCGCGTCTCGCCTTCGGCCCGGTTCGCGTGGCCATATCCGGCCGTCGCGTCTCCCCGCCGCTGTTCGAGTCGATGGAGATCGTCGGCAAGCCGCTCACCATCGCTCGACTGAAGGGCCTGCGCGAGCACCTGTGAGCTAAGGTTCCTTCCGTGCTCGGCTGAGCTGTAAGGACACTCAAGGTGGGCGTCTGCATG